>Ga0209930_1001817_pt1 | contig 29722 bp, 33 predicted proteins | sample ThiBiot_500_biof_2_FD_183948 | JGI IMG/M metagenome (GOLD analysis project Ga0209930, IMG submission 183948) | Wastewater bioreactor microbial communities from Cape Town, South Africa - Thiocy_cont_500_biof (SPAdes) | ecosystem: Engineered > Bioreactor > Thiocyanate-remediating >... | reverse complement strand
TAAAGATGCAACAAATGATTCGTAATGGTGAACATCGACAACAGAATTTGTAACTATAAGTATATGTATATCATGAAAATTCAAAATAAAAGTTGTTTTTTTACTTTAATCTCTTATGCATTTTTGTTTTTCTTCGATGATAATCATTTGGTAGATCCCATTCATTTGAACGAATACTTGTTTCAGTCTATTCGACCAAAAATAGAACTGAAATGCTAAAAAATACATTTCTAAAACTACTTGAAAGTTAGAACTATGTTTTATTCCACTGAATAAGTCATAATCTATGGCTGAAGTTGCATGATTTCGATGCCTTTTGCCGTGTCTTTGTCTACCAAAACGAATACATTTTCTTGTTTTTAGTTTAATAGATATTGTTTTTCCGGAGTTGAGTTTTTTATGAGACATTTGAATAATGTTTTATGTTAATAAATTTTCGTTCCGTACGGTGTCTTGATACTTCTCTACACAGAATAAAAACTCTCATCTCATACGATTCTTTGAATTTATTTTCTTTTTATGACTTCTTGATTTCAATTAAAAATAATGAAACTTTGCTCTGCCTTACAATAGTTTCTCATAAAAAGTAAATATCTCTCTCAGTATTATTATATTTTATCGATGATGACGTCGTTGTTGTTGTCGTCGTTTCCATGCAATCAAAGTATCTTGAAATTGTTTCTTATACGATTTCGAAGGCAAAACAAATGAAATAAAATAAGCTGAAAGATAAAGCCAAAGGTATCGTGATACATTCGCACAACCGGGTAATAATGCAATAATCACACGAGGTGATGAAAGAACGGACAAAATTAAAGGACTAATGATCAATTGTTTGTGTTCGTTGTCGAGCTACACCAAAGATGATATATAAAGCGGAAAAGATGTTGCTAAAAAAGGAGCAAGCAGATGAATGAACACAATAATGGTATTATAGATTTCAAGCGAAGACGAATAACGAGTCATACAATAAACATAATTATCTCTCGTATGTGCTGCTGCTGCTATTTTTACCAATACGACTATGATCGGTTTCAGTAATATTGACGAAAAGAAAAGAACCAAGAGGAAAATAACCTGCAGTCATCATCAATTATTTCAACAACAACAAACAATCCAAGTAAAACTATATTTTCTATTTTCGACATGACGTGTCATGACCGCTTGTCTCACTTAATATTGTCCTACTACCAATCTTTTAAATATCTATTTGATGATTTTTCTCATCGTTTTAATAGTTCTCCATTCGTTTGTTTTCAGAACTATTTTCACTATATTTAATTATTTACTAATGCAGATATTCATGTTCCGAATTTACTTGACGATGATCCCTTAAGCAAGGATCGTATTATTGTATACTCGTATACTTTTACTGGATATCTATGAGTGTTGACTATATAATAATATGGAAAAAGTCGTCTCAGATACATCAGCATTTTAAATGGATTGCCTACAGCTAATCATTCACCAATTTTTCTTCTTTTTTGTAGTTTTCCTACACGTTCTATTGTGTTCATATTCTTTTGCAAAGCCCCAATGAGTGATTTTTATTTTTAAATAAACATGAAATGCGTCAATGAAAAACAAAAACTCTGCATTTATTTCTTTTGATTTGCGACAAGATAGTTAATTGCTGAAAAGCGAGAGTTGAAACCAGCATGTTGATTTGTAATTATCGCTATGCGATTCAATCTGTTTTTCAAGCAGTAATAGTATTCATCAAGGTAAAGAAAGCCTCCACAAACTGAGCCCCATTCGATTCAAAGTCGAAGCCGGCTTGAAAGAAAGTATTCATGATAAGTCCGTGGTTCCGTTCCAATTCATTGATTTGATCGAGTAATTTATTGAGCTCGCTCTCTATTGACTGGAGATGAGACCGGTGATGTTTCAGCTTATTCAAAGCTTTTATCACATCTTTACCCGCCAAAACACCATCGATAGCGAACGAAGCTGCCGTACCAAAACCAGGAACAGTTGAAGCTGCACCGCTTGCTACTTCCAAAAAAGCTCCACCAAAGTCACCCTTGCAAGCTCTCCATACACCGAAACCTGCACCTATGGCGAGTCCAACTCCCGGAATCTTCTTGCCAACGACTTTTCCACTCTCCTTGGCAGCGATTTTGCTGGAAATAATAGCTATTTCTTTGGCGAGTTGCTTCGATATAATAACAAGAGTCTCTTTTAACAGCACCTTGCCACCAATCTTGAGAGCCGACGGAGCCAGCGCTATACCCAACTTGAGGGTGATAACTGTTGCATTGGCAGTTGCACCAAAGACCATTTTAATAATGTCGATCAGTATTGCTTTGGCCCTTTCGACGTTCGAATCGAGTCTTTCCTTGATCTTGATATAAGTTCCACTCATGTGGGCACGAAGGTTTGCTTTAGCTTGTTGCACCTGAGCTTCCGAAGGGTTGTTATTCAAAACTCTCCTGAATTCAAGCACTTTTGCATCGTTTTTGAATTTATTCCAACAATCGTCCCATTGATTGCCATAGTTCGTGTTATTTTCGAAGCCAAACGGGCCAAAGTGTGTTACTATGATGGTTGAGCTGTTCAGCGGATGGTGCTGGAAAATGAGCCAGTTTCGGTCACGCATCTGAGATTCATTGTCCAGAAGATCCCACAATGGATTGCCCCTTTCTATGCGACAAATTCTGTATCCGCTCGAAATGTACCAAATCGGATCGGTCAAATCTTTATAAATCGACGTGGCACTGTTGAGAATGAAATTGGCAATGTTCGTGAAAGCAGTGCTATAACCAGTCCGCGAGCCATCATGCTTCATATGATTATGCAGCTTGAATTTAAATTCATTTCCATTAATAATAATAGTTTCCTCAATTTTACCATAATTTCCAGCCATCTAAAACATTAAATGATAAAGCACTTAGTATGTTCGCTTGCCACGCTTATATACAGTCACCCTCAAGCTCAAGGAAAAAACACACGATCGTAAGGAATCATATTCCAAGTGATATTCCTACCTAGATGGCGCAAGAGGGATTATTCCAATAAAATGTAGGAGAACGAACAAATGACGTCATAGAGAAAGAGAAAAAGTATAGTTCGTATTCGTAACAGAAGCAAACAAAGGAATGGGGCGGATAAGACCTATTGAGGGTGAGGGTCAGTTGAGCTACCACGACCGGTTTCGACTGCTACTCAAACAGTCTTCATCAGATGGCTTCAGTTTAAAAATAAATTATTCATTTTAAATCAATTAAAGAATTTGACGTAACTGGTAACTAATAATTGAATTTCTCATTGAATTTGAAGTGTTAAATTACGTATATCAAATAGGAATAAAACAAATCACAAAAATTTCGACAGTTTCTGAAATTTTTAATAAATGTAACATTAGTAAACAAATGTTTAGAGATTTGGACAATTTAGCTCGACTATATCTGACAATTTCTATTACGGCTGTAACTGCCAAAAGAACATTTAGTACGTTAGACAGATTGTAAAACATCAAACATCTATGACCCAATCAAGATAAAATCATTATCTGATATCACATATATACAAAGAAAAACTTGACAAAATTGACTTACATGAAATTATGATAAGGGTTGTATCATCGAATGAGAAAAGGCAAGCTGTTTTTGAATTCTTTGATTAATGAAAAATAAATTATTTACGGTACTTTTCGTTTTAAACACTTTTTTTATTTTCAAAATTTTCTAAAGTATGACATTGACTTTTTTGAGTCTCACCTAATTTTACAGCGTTCCGCCGCGCTTGTGCCCAAATATTCATGGACGCATTTAGATTCTGGGGAATCACTTGGAAAATTCCAAGTAATACATATATCTGCACTACTACTCGCTCTTGTATCTGATAGACAGAACGAAAAACCCATGTACGTCAATACTGTTCTTTCATAGCTTTTTTTCGTTCTGCTTGTTCTTTGTTATTTAGCATACAAAAAGAAACGCGTACAGATAATATGATGAATAAGGATGCCATTTTTTCTCTTTTCTTAATATACATAGAGGTAATAATTATCGCAATGTTAAAGATAAAATATGTTCGCTTTTCCCCAGACATTTCTTTCCAAGTTTTTCGGACAAAGAACAAAACAAATAACGTATTCTTCTTATTCATAGTAGCCAGTTTACATTTATTGTGAGATCGATCTGCATACAAAACCGTTAGGTATAAAAAATACTCATCTTTTGATCGAAAGTATCGAATTGAAAATTTTGAAAATGTAACGATGGACACGGTCTTGCCGTGGTCGAAAACCTTGGTTTATATCATATTAAAGTTTTTCTACAAGTTGGTTTTTGGTGACTTCTGATCTCAGATTCAAATTTGTTGATCCGGATTATCTGAACTTACACTTCGACTAAGTTCTAACAGTTAATGATCAACAACTGTTATTTTCTTTCTCGTAGAGAAGAGGCATACAAAAAATAATTGTTTGCTTGATTGCTTGTGTGTCCACAGAGGTCAAAACAATATCGATTTCAGTAACTTCGGAAACTTACATTTGGCAAATGCGTAGTCACAACAAGTACATATTTTGTTGTGAAATCTAAGTAAATTTCGAAACTAGCCTGCGTCTGCACTAGTAAATTCAGTTTCAGTTTGAATACATCGAATTCATAGTGATACACATATGTACGTATGGACGAACACAAAGCATGTGAAGAACGAGAAAAAAATATTAAGCCAAGATCTAGACGTAAGATAATAAGATATGATATAGATGATGAACTTTCTATTATTCTATACCAAATTATCCAAAAGTAAATCCACACATGCAGCTTAACAGTAGTAATCATTTCATCAAGATGAATCTAATATAAAAATCACGTTTTCACACGTGCACATACGCAAATATAGTCTCCGATTACTGAACATGATAGAAAGAGATTTTATTTGAACAAAAAAAAACAAAAAATTAATTGTTTACACTAATAAATATTTCGAACGATTTATCGAACGTGCCACGTAATCGTGATTTGCATTTCTAAAGGATCATGCTGTCGAGTTTTTTTTTCTTTTCGTTCTTTATTTGAATAAAATCATACGTAAAGAAAAAAAAATCATTGAATTTTGTTTTCACATTCGTTATTTTTACTTTCCTATTGAAACATGGAGAATCATAAGTTTATAACTGATTCAATTTCTGGAACAAAATTTCCTATTAATGGTTGCATAGTCAGTAATAAATCATCGGATTTACCGAAATTCGGAGGTTTACGAACACTTTCCAATCATCAACTACCTCCGGGTGTTGATTTGCGAAAAGGTATGACACCAGTTGAATACCAAGGCAATACAAATACATGGTTTGTACACGTGTGCTTATTATTAACAATAAACGAAGGTAAAAAAGTGTTTTTTTTTCTAGTGTTGGCAATGCATTAGCAGGTATAAATATACGCCTTTTGTTTTGAATATAGTCCTATATTTATCATTTCAGGTGCATACGAATTTTTAATTAAGAAAAATAGTGGTAAACATGTTGGTGTTAGTCGATTGTTTATCTATTATAATGCTCGTTGTGCCGATGGTATGAATGAATTTCATATGAAAGATAGTGGTACTTCGATAACAAGTGCTATAAAAGGTTTAACAACGTATGGCTGTTGTAAAGAACAACATTATCCATTTAATGAATTGTATTTAAATTCTAAACCACCAGAAAAATGTTATTCGGAAGGAAAAAATTATCGTGTTCTATCGTCAATGAGTATTTCTTTAGATTTAAACGAAATGAAAGCTTGTTTAGCCGAAGGATATCCATTTGCATTTGGTCTTCGTTTATTTGAATCCTTCGAAGATTCGATACATAACGGTGGTCGTGTACTCGTACCGAGCCCACCGGAAATTAAACCTCATGAAGCCAATTGGCATGCACTGTTAGCAGTTGGATACGATGAATCAGGAAAATATTTCATCGTTCGAAATTCCTACGGCGAACAATGGGTTTGTTGATTTTATTCTGTTAGGGAGAAGAGAAACTATAATCGACATGTTCTTTTCAGGGCGATAAAGGATATTGTTATATCCCGTATGAATATATGTGTAATCGGGATTTTTGTGTTGATTTACATGCAATAAGAGAAATCGAAGGTCAACAAATTATTTCGCCAAAATCCGATAATGATTCATCGAAATCTCCATCTCATCATAAATTCTTTTGGAAATTCGAAAAACAAATCAATTATTTTCAATCCATTTGGCATAATTTTCATTTCGAAGAACTTTCAACGAATCACACGAGTGATCAATATCATTTTCTTTGGATCGATAGCAAATGTGATGATAATATGTATATTGCCGATCGGTTGAAACAAAATACCAATATTAATGTTAATTTTTACGAAACATATGCTAAAGGAGAAAAATATATTTTAAAACATCTCGATAAAGTTAAATCAATGAAACAATTTATAATTATATGTCGAGGTTATTATGCCAAGGAAAATAAAAATCCATTGAATTTAATTCAATTACTTCTTGCAAATAATTTACAGCATATTTATGTATTTGTTTTTACTAAACATAAACAAGGTGTAAAATATCATATTGAAAAACAAGCAACAACATCGGAATTAGCTGAATGTCAACAACGATTGTATATAGCCGATGATACTAGTGAATTAATTGCACGAATTAATCTGAGAATGAATAACTTTCTTTGACGATCAAATTTCAATTTTAGAGCCGAACTTTTTAAGCTTTTTGAAATTGTTCGAAACTAAAAATAAAAGGCGATACTTTAATATTTTGATCTGTCTCATAAAATTTCGAAAATGCTTTTCTTTCGGTTGATAACTATTTTAGCATTGTTTTCAATTCGAAATGTTCAAACAACAGTACGTTTAGGTGCAAATCTTGGTGGTTTAGCTGATTATGATCGAAAAATGCCCTATGTTAATCTAATAAGACAGGCACGTGTTTGGGGTAGTCCAAACGCGCCTTGGGATGGTAATGCAACGTTTGATCCGATCACTGGATGGCCAACAAGTGATTTCGGTATGGTTCTAGTTGCAGCAGCTGTTGATCTAGGCGGACAATATTTATTCTATGCTAAAGGTAATGCACATATTTCAATCGATCTTGATTCACAATCTTATATAACCAATCAAACGTATGATGCATCTACCAATATTCTAACAGCTGTACTTAATATTGCCGAAGGGAAAGATGAATTGATGATTAGTTGTCGAAATACAACAGGTCCTGGTTTACGAGATATTGCTGTTTTACAACCGAATTATACTCTCACATCAAAAACAAATATAACTAATTTATTATTAACACATCTATCTCGATTTAGTATCATTCGTTTTATGGATTGGACAAGAACGAATGGTAATCCTGAAGTCAATTGGAACGATACGACTCCTGTTGATTGGCCACAATATGCACCACGACGTAATCCATGGCAAACAATTCCCTATATTGTCAATCAACTCAATAAACCGACAGATATTTGGATAAATATTCCAATATCAGCTACGGATGATTACATCGTCAATGTTGCTCGAGTAATGCTGAGTGATTTAAATCCACAAAATAATATTTATGTTGAATATTCAAATGAAGTATGGAATTATGGTTTTCCACAAGCACATACAAATGTAGCAGCAGCGAATGATTCAGTTCTCAATCATGGTGATCCGTATCGTTTGAATTATGATAATTGTTCGAATGTTTGGTATTGGGCTATTCGACGAACAGCCTATCAGATAAAACATATTGCCGAACTATTTAAAACAGTTTTCGGTGAAGAAAATGTCGGCCCATGGAAACGTGTTCGACCAATTCTATCCGAACAAGCCGGATGGCCATTTGTTATGATGCTTGCTGTCGATTATTTAAATGCCGTTTTTGGACCACCATCAACTTATTTGCATGGTGTTGCTATTGCACCTTATTTTAATCTCGGTGAAGTGAGTAAATGGACGAATCTAACAACTGATCAAGTTCTTGATGCTTTCAATCAATCGATCTATGATATGTCACCCGAACGAGGTTGGAGCGAAAAATCAGCTAATGGTATTCATGCAGTTTATGCTGCTTGGTATAAATTAGCTGTTTACGGGTACGAAGGAGGTCCAGATACAGCGGGAGGTAATTCGTTAGAAGCTAAAATCAATGCAACACGTCATCCACGAATGACTGATATTTGTTTGACATATTTAAATGCTTGGCATCGATTCGGTTTTCAAGAATTGAATTGGTTTACGGCAGGAGCCGGTAGTATCGGTCAATATGGTTCATGGAGTTTACTCGAAGATATGAGACAAGAAACTCTTATTGATACAACAACAATGTTTAATGTAACATCACCTGTTGCTCAACTACCACGGCCATCGCCTAAACTCAAAGCTGTCGATGAATTTCGTCAGAGTTCAGTTGAATTCAATTTCGGCATTCCTATTCCAACATTGAATATCAATGCAACTAATTTCATGGGCCATAAAGATCCATATCCTTATTCGGATTTAAAGATCATTGCTGCCAATGATACATTCTATTATCCACTTAAAATCGTTGAATCATGCGTACAAATCAATGTCACGATTTATGTTGGTGGACAATCGAATCTGTTGCAAGTAGGAATTAATAACGAACAATTTATTGAAATTCAAACACCGCAAACAGCGAATATGACAACGTTTGAGCCAACATCTGTCATGCAATTTACTATCAATCAAACGATTGTTCCTTCTATTGCAACACTTCGTTTAAAAAATACAGGCAAAAGTTATGTATATGCTATTCGTAGTTTTGATGTTGTGTTATCAACAAATAAATAACATATCTTTCGAGATAAAAGTGAAATTGAATCGGTGTTCTTTATTATTTACGTAAAGAAAAACGAAAATGAAAAAGACACACACACACACAGACATTTCAAGTTCATTTAATTTTTATAATATTCTTCGCTATTGAATTGAATTGTGCTCGATTTGAAAACTAAGTTGATGTTTTCAAGTGAATTGCATCCTTTCAATTGACAGCCGAGACCAGCAGCACTGAAATCGTCTGTTCGATTCTGTAAATTGAATGTTGAGAAACGGTCGACGAAATTATCACGAATTGGTTCGGGTTGACATGTTGCACAAACATATTCATTTGGTTTAAGTACACCGGCTTCAATTGTGCATCGATGACAATTTTGGAAGCTTGGTTCTGGACAACGGAATGTTGTGTTATGAATATAAGCACAATCAGCTTCTCGTGGATTGAATGGTCTGATGAGTTTGAGTAGAGGAGCTATTTGTTGTTGAAATTGATCTTGAACAGTAAGAGCACCGAGAACTTTTTGAATACCAGCTGGACCACTGCAAGTATCGCTTGTTGCACATTCGAAGTCAAGTTCTTGAGCTGATTGTAAGGTGACATTATCTGGTCCCATGTCTTTCATAATTCGAACGCTAACACGATCGTGTACAGTTGAATTTGGTTCTGGTGGTCCTGGTCGACCACGAAATTCCAATTGTGTATGTTTGCGGTCTAATTCCCAAAAGACTGATGACCAGCAGACTGATGCTTCAATAACAGTACAATCCGATGGAAGTGCTGGTACATTATCTTTTGTTACGGTGTAATTGACTCGAATTGGTTCACGGCAAACATGGCATCGCAATGATGAAACTAAAGCTGGCGATGTAGCCAATAACAAGAAAACGATTGTTGAAAGCATGTTTAATATGATATTATAAATGAAAATTTTCGTTGGTTTTTATACGTGCATAATGAAGATAAAAATAGTGTTGACAGTAAACAACATATCTTTACTTTGTCCTCTTTGATAAACTACATTGATGAAGAAACAAACGCATGAAATTTCAAGAGGGAGAGAGAGAGAGAAAAAAGAACGGTTTTTTTTTAAATATTTGTGGCGAAAAAACAAGTTTGCATAGATATGATAAGCGTTTTATCATTCTCAAATATGCATTTTGAATACGAAAAAAACTGATATTAGGACCACCTACTCGCACAAGAACTTAACCTAGTTTTTTTGAACTTGAAGAAAAAACCTTCTGGCAACGCCCTTCATACGAAAATAACTTCAATAATACTGAATGATAAAAAGATGACGATCTCATCGGTTGCATACCTTTTTTTTGTGTGTGCCCATGAGAAAAGGTAAAGTATTCTATTATGAAATCGTGGCTTATTCGGTCATCATCACCTATTGGTAACAACCATCGAATAAACATTACTTTATTGGAATGTTTGTACTCGACAGTGGAAATAACTCGTTTTGACGCAAAGTGGTGAATGAATAATGGGCACAAGTTAGACACATATGCTTGTATGAAATTTTCGAATGTCGATTACGGCATCGACAAGATGCTGATCAATCATTATCCTATCTTACATATGTACATTAAAAAAATATTGTTGTGAAACTAATGAGCTTGAGGGTTGAGGGTGAGGGTGTTCGAATAAAGAAATAAAAAAAAACAAAGACGTTCATTTTCTATTTCTAAACTTGTTTTTTTTTGACAAGAAAGAAGACCTTGAAGATAAGTGTACTTTTTATTCTTAATTTTAACGTGCGCTGAGATAATGGTGGTACGTTGTATAAATAAAACACGGACTGCCTAGGAAAAACAAAATAAAAACATAAATTTTATTTGCATAAGTTTTCTATTCGTACTTCTTCTAGCTCTTCATTGTAAGTATAATCAAGTGTTAATCTATCGGTTTTAATTAAAGAAGATTAGTTTAGGTAATGGAGCACCTCGTTTCGCCAATTACCTACAAGATCATATGGTACTTCAACGTGCTCCACAACGAGCCGTTGTTTGGGGATTTGGTGATTCAAAAACATTGACCACACTAGCAATCAATGGTCAAACTTATACAACAATCAGTGAAGCACAAATAGCAAATGATCAAGGTGAAAGTATTTGGTCAGTCACATTGGATCCGGTTTCTGATGAAGGACCATTTGACATTCATGTTACACAACCATCTGCCAATGGTACTCAAGTAACTATTACTCTTCATGATGTTCTCTTTGGTGATGTTTGGATTTGTTCGGGTCAATCAAATATGCAATTAACTATTGGCATGGTTTATAATGGATCACTCGAAATTGCTCAAGCAAGTAATTATCCAAAAATACGAGTATTTACTGCTTCAATGGAATTATCGATGACACCTATCGAAGAATTATTAAATATTTCATTAAATTGGTCATTACCTTCTCAACAAAGTCTTGGCGGACCAGAATGGACATACATGTCTGCTGTTTGTTGGCTCTATGGTCGTATGATTCATCAAGCATTGAATGGTCGACCGATCGGTTTAGTTGCTACTAGTTGGGGTGGTACAAATATCGAAGATTGGGTACCACCTCAAGGATTGGAAGATTGTGGCTCGACATCGGTTGCAGGACCACATAATCGTACGATTTTGTACAATGCAATGATCTATCCATTTACACGTATGGTTATTTACGGATCGATTTGGTATCAAGGAGAATCTAATGCAGGTTTACCAGGAAACTATTCATGTTTATTTGCAAAAATGATCTATTATTGGCGACAAACATGGCATGAACGTACCAATGGTTCGACAGATTTAGAATTTCCATTTGGTTTTGTTCAAGTAACAGATCTATTCGTTTTTTGTTTGCTTTATTTTCATATGATTTTATAGTTGTCAACGAATACAAACGATAGCACTAGAGTTGGTGGCTTTCCAGGAATTCGTTGGCATCAAACATTTGATGTTGGTTATGTTCCAAACCATGTTGTTCCTAAAGTTTTCATGGCTGTTGCTTTAGATTTACGTGATGATCCCAATAAGTAAACTGAAACTTTCATGTGATTCAATCACGTGTCTATTTACGTGTCTTTATAGTATTCATCCTCGATTTAAACATGATGTTGGCTATCGACTTTCACGTGCTGGTCTCGCTGTTGCTTATGGACAACAAGTTGAATTTCAAGGTCCAATTGTTCAAAACGTCAGTTATGTCACCGGCGGCAAAACAATCGAACTAACCTACGGTTCTGTCACAGCTATTGAATTACGTAGTAGAAATTTTTTTGAAGTCTGCTGTCGCGGAGAAGATTGTGAACATAATGATAGATATTGGGAGCCATCACTTGCAACAGACAAAAGTGGTTTAACAATCACATTGACAGTCAATAGTGCATGTGTTGGAAAAGTAATCTATGGTCTTCGTTATCTCTGGCGAGAAACACCATGTCCATTCAAACAAGCGTCGGTTTATAGTGCAACCGATACTAATTTACCTTCACCACCATATTTAAAATTGTTTTGAATAAAAATCAGTCTCGATAAAGATCGACATCTATAGTAAAGAACGCGTTATTCGTTTCGTTGTTTTGTTTTAACTAACTATTTTCATCACACATAAAAATGAAACGAATTTTTATCACTGGTGCAGCAAATGGTCTCGGTCGACATATCGCAACTAAATTTCTCTCTCAAGGTTGTTACGTTACATTAGCTGATAACGATACAACTAGTCTTCAATTACTCGAACAAATTCTTGCCAAAGATTCATCGGTTAGTCAGTCAATTCAAACGCATGCTCTATTCTGTACATGCGATGTTAGTGATGAATCGTCCGTTTCTTCAGCAATCGCTTTAACTATTGAAAAATTCAAAGGTCTCGACGCTCTTATTAATAATGCAGCTCTTGCAAGTCCATGGATCGGTGGTAAAGATGATCCGAATACGTCATTCGATACAGTACCTATTGCAAATTTTCGTCAATTTCTTGAAGTCAATCTTACAGGTGCATATATTTGCTCACATTATGCTGCTCCACATCTTCGTACATCAAAAGGTTGCATAATAAACATTTCGTCAACACGTGCTCTTCAATCTGAAGCTAATAATGAAGGTTATTCAGCAAGTAAAGCCGGTCTACTCGGACTTACTCAAGCAATGGCTGTTAGTTTCTCTGGTTCAGGCGTTCGAGTCAACGCTATTTCACCCGGTTGGATCGATGTTCGTCATTTGAATACAAAACAAAATCAACAAACCATTCCATCTCTTACAGAATTAGATCATTCACAACATCCTGCTGGTCGTGTTGGTACTCCTGATGATATTACGAAACTAGTCGAATATCTAGTCAATGATGACAATGGTTTCATTACGGGACAAGTAATTGGATCATTTCCTAGACGATACATCGTTCTTAATCCATTTTTTTTTCTAGAATTTCGTCGTCGATGGTGGAATGACTAAGAAAATGATTTATTATGAATGAACGTCCTTTTTTCCTTATTTTTAATAATAGATATAGTATAACTAAAGATGTATTTGTCAACGGACTCCTGAGGTATCAAATGGTTAATAGGAAAAAAAAGATTAACTGAGTTCTTTTATTTTATTAAAAAGAAAAACTAAACTACGACATGTCGTCTTACATCGAACTTTTAAATGAAATTTCATTAGAAATCAATATTTTTCTCGGTTTAACTTTTTTCATTCTCGGTTTTATCGGTAATATATTCAATATAATTCTCTTTTCATCATTGTTTAACATCAAAATATTCCCACCTATTCCTGGTCGTGTCTATTTACTCATTGTTTCAATTGCCAATTTCATATTTGTCGGTTATTTACTATTGACACGAATATTAATTTCAGCTTTTTCGATTCCATTAACGAACACATATGACGTCATATGCAAAACTCGATTCTACATCGGACAAGTCACAATGTACACATCATTGTATACGACTTGTTTCGCAACTATCGATCAATATTTCAGTACGAATCGTTCGGTTCGAATTCGACAATTGAGTAAAATGTCATTCGCTAAATCAATAGTTTCAATTTCAATATTCATTTGGATTTTAATTAATACTCCTATTTTAAAACTCTATCAATTATATCCACGAGCAAATAGTGCATCAACAGTATGTACAGTTTATTCATCATCATGGTCGTTTTATTATACTTATTTTCAAAGTTTAATCTTTCTTTGCATTATACCGATGAGTTTATTTATTTTATTTTCAATTTTAACCTATCGAAATATTCATTCCAGTCAACGAATTAATCGAATAATATCGAATCAAATGAATCAATTAGTTGTTCTACAATCGACAACAATGTTTATTTCATTGTTTGTTGCTACTATTCAAATTATCTATCAAAATGTAACAGCAAATCTTGTCAAAGATCAATTACGCTCAGCACAAGATAATCTTTTCAATACATTAGCCAATCTATTTACATATGTTCATTATATTGGTGGTTTTTATATTTATTTCTTATCATCGAAATCCTTTCGAAAGAAATTATTCGATCAAATTTTCAAACGAAATCAATCGATTCAATCGAACGGAACAAGAAGTATGTGGTCACATAAAATTGGTCAATTTCAAAAGACAAGTGGTCCACCAATGAATGGATAGGCAAGAAGCGAAAGTACGACAGCTAAATTAATTACTGAACTGCAACCATGTGCAATACCGAAATTTTTGTTCAAAGCTTTTAATCGATCACTAACGCCAGTATCATTGTATTGTTTGCCTTCGTCTTGTTCGACTTTTTGTCTTTCTTTTAAAATTCTATGAGAAAAATAAACATTTTAAAAAGATTCGTCACATATAATTACTTCGATGTCCAAGGTCCGACAATGACAAGATTCAACAAACCACCGACGAGACCAATTGCAAAAGTAATACGGCCATTTCGATTCGATGTTGTTAATAAACATATGCCATTGAGAACGCTTTGCGATAGGAAATAAATTGGAAATAATTTACTTTGAAGTAGACCAAATTGAGGACGTGGAAGAACTTTAAAAGCGACAGGTCCACCAACAAATGAATGCCAAAGAGTTAGACCAGTAACTGAAGCATATGAAAGAAGATGATAGGGACCAGTTGATGTAAATACGTCTGGTATCATGATTAAATAACAACTACAACTAACTATCTTTGTTTTGTTAACGGACTAGAAACTCGCTTTACACCAATCGATAAGAGCAGAAACGACAGAGGACGCACTTCAGCATATAACAGAAAAATTATATTTTTCTTTTTTTCAAGAGAAAATAAATCAATAGAACGGTTAAAGAAGTCAAAAAAAAGAATCTTTATTAGTTTCATTTGATTATCGAAATACGAAAAGCAAACAATGCCGCACTATAAAATAAAAGTAGGTAGTCTGATGCCATCCGGTTCATCGAAAATCAGTCAATCTACTAGTCGAAACACACCCAAACGAAAAGTAATTAATGAAATTAGAACAAAATTTCGTCTAGCTGATTGTTCAATCTTTTCAGATGTTCGCTAAAGTGTCGACGATTAGTCGAATTTCGTATCGAAAAAGACAAAACAAAACAAAATCCAATGATGAACATGAAGATGACGTAATGGATTTGATTGTCAAAATAGAAATAGATTCACCATGATTTTCTTTAGAATGTCTTTGATCATACTAGTAATTCAACAATAACTAAATCAGCACAAAGTCTAAATCGGCCAATATCGACCGTAATTTTAATTTCTATTTTCATTGGCGGGGATTCAATTTTATTTGTTTAGACATCATTGAAATTGAAACATTGTGATTCTGCGATTCAATTATCGAAAATAATACGAAATAAAGATCCCAATGAAAAAACGAATCAATATACGTATGAAGCTAAAACTGAATCGAATGAAAAAAATCGTACTCAACGAAGATATTACAAAGGACGAATTTGTCCTTGGTGCTCGAATTGTTGTTGTCTTGCATTGATTCTTGGACTTTTATTATTGCTCGCTGGATTAGCTGCTCTTTTGGTCTACATATTCACTCTCAATCGTTCAACAACAACAACAGTTACAACAACGACAACAACAAGTAGATTTTGTTCAATACATGCGTAGACTAAATTTGATGATTTATATCAAAGGTGCAACAACAACAACAACGACAAGCAGTACGAGTAGTAAGTTCGAGATTTGTTTTTCGACTTATACACAATGAAAATTGACACTATTTTCTAGCAACAACAAGTACGAGTACTACTTCAACAAGTAATTCTTTGCCTTATTGGATTGCATAAGTAAATAACTATATCTTTATTTTCTATTTGAATATAGGCTCAACTTCGACAACATGTATGTGTATTTTTGAACAAATTTCAGATAAAAGAAAATTAATTTCCCTTTTTTTTAATTTTAACAATAAGCACGAACAACGACAACAACAACAGGTAAGTTTTCTTCATTCGACATTTTCTTCTTAAATAAATTCATATAGCAACAACACCAACACCGCCATGTTTACCGACTTCTGTTGGCTCTTCAAGTACTCTCTATTCGGCATCATCTGGTTCTGGAACGGCATACAATTGTTATGCATACGAATGGACATCACCAACAACGGGTTTGGTCACACTTACTTTTCAACTTCGTCATGATCCAGGTTATTGGTATATCGATGATGTTTCTGTGTATGAAGACGGTACTCAAAAGATAATCAACGGTGGTTTCGAAACTGGTTCACTTTCTCCATGGGTTGTCGCTAATCCATTTGGAAGTTGTGGTTCCTTTGGCGGAAGAGTATCGAGTTCTTCGCCGAAAAGTGGATCGTATAGTTATGCCGACGGTAGCAATGGCTGTGCGGATCAAGTTAGTCAACAGTTTTCGGCTACACTTGGTCAAGTTTATGTAGTCAGTTTTTGGATGAGATCAAGTGGAACTGGATCTGGCATATCTGCACTCGTAACACTTTCATAGATTTTTGTTCTAAAATAAATTTATTTAAACATAAAAATAGAAGATCTTTCGTTTTTGTTAACGAAAACATGATTTACAACATAATTTAGAAAATGTCATTCGTAATTCTTTCGAAGTAGATATATAAATAAGTATATCCAAGGCTGAATTCGTATAGCCCAACCAAGATAAAACTTTAAATAATAATTCATGATTTTGTTCATCTTTTAAACGTATAGCAAAAACGCCGCTCAATATAAAATAAACGAAATACGGTAGCCAACAAAAAACGAATACGCCCATAACCATACCAACGAATTTGCCGGCTTTTTGTGCACGAGATAATTTTTTCCATGAAAGAATTTCTTTTTTTCGTCGATGTTCATCCGGATTTTGTCCATTTAATGGTTCGAGACTTGGATTTTGATATGTTCCATGATGAATACGTAATGTTATTAATTGAAATGACGGTTTGCGTGTTGTTTTCGAACATGTCGACGAATTACTTTCGAGTGTTGTTGTCTCCGTAGAATTATCTCTCAGTGCAAATTTAGGTAAAAATGATCTCGATGATTGATCGAGTGTATGATGTTTATAACCTGCACGAAGTGCTTTTATTTGATTTCGTGCAACGAGATAAACTTGAATGTAAACATAGATCATAACCATTAATGGTAAATAGAATGATGCAATCGATACGAATAGAACATAATAGGGATTATTGGGAAAATCACATTCTTTAAACATAAGTGCTGTTGCTGATAATGATGATGATTTCGTTTCATTCATTGGTAATAAACGAGCTCGTTCTCGTTCTCGTTCGGTACCAAAATGAATCACAGCTGGAAATGATATTGCTGCTGAACATAACCATGAAAATGAGAGAATCCAATACCATCGTTTGCATATAAACGAATTGGGATATTCAATCGGTTTTGTCACTGATACATATCGATCGATACCAATTGCTGACAAGCCAAAAATCGATGCCGTCGATGTGAATATATCCATCGAATGCCAAAATCCGCAAAAAAATCCTAAATGTTTGGGAAACAACCAATATTCATCATCGGTCATTTCGAATATAAATGCAAATGGCATAGCAATTAAGCCCACGAGTAGATCGGCAAATGCTAACGATGCAATGTAATAATATTTCGATGTATGCAAGTTCTTATCGTAAATAATAGCAGTAATTATTAAAATATTACCAAATATGGTAAATAAACAAAGTGATGCAAGAACAAATCCAACTGGATACGCTTGCCATTGGATATCAGTTACGGTTGTATTGGCAGTTAAGGAAAATAGTTCCATCGTAAGGTCAAAAGACACAATATCAATTGATGATTTTGATCAATGATGTATATTGTGACGAGTCACTAATGTTTTCGTCTAAATAGAAGAAATTGCTTTTTTGACACTCGTGTTTTTTTTTATAGAACACATCGATTGCAGACAATCGAGAAAAGTTTTTTTTTCTCTTTCGCACAAGTTAAATATATAAATAATTCATCATGATTGAAACAAGAAAGGAAGAGAAAAAAGAGAGAAAAAGATTTTTGTTGTCTATTCTCTCGAGAAATAAATATTAATATCAAGATAGTTGTTTTTTTTTCTCTATATACGTTTTGATTTCGATATCTCAATATGCGCACATGGGTACTATATGTGTATGTTTGTATGTAGATAAATGAAGAAAGGAAAAAAAAATATTTTTTTTTCAAACCAATCGATTAGGAAAGAAAACAAACAATACCGTACGGACTTCGTTGTCGGAGAGAGAGAAAGAAAATTGCTTCGTTTCTGTGTGTCAAAATACATCAATCTGTTAGGTTAACTTGCCAAAAAGAGATAATACAAACAAATATCGCCTGAAATTCAATAAAATACACTCAAATGAATGTTGGTTATTTTCATGTGTCGAAAGATGCACTCGCCTTAAAAAGAAAGACAAGTAATGTAACTAAAGCATCGAATTTTCTTTTCTATGACATGAAAATGTCAGGTGTGAAAAGGCATTGACTTAACCTTTTGTTTTGTTTTTGATAATACACCAGAACAAAAATCAGTCTAATTGAATTCTTTTACATTCAACAAGAAAATGGCAACAAACAATGCCTTTAGTTTTATCGAGCGAAAGTCGACGTTTTCTTTTATTTACGTGTTTGTTTGAATGAATAAACAATCGAGATAATTTCTTTTCTCGACACCCTATGTAGTAAGAAATATTGTGCTTCAAAAACTCAGCATGTTCTCTTTTGCATTTGCATGTTAATGTAATTAATTCAAATCATGAATATAGGCTTATTTTATTTTGTTGAAGTAAGAGAACAAATATTGAAGTATAATTATATGTTACTTTTTCATTCATCAATCAGATCTTCGTTGATTGAATTTCGTCGTAGTAAAAAGCATTTACTCAAATACATCAACTTGGACAACTATCATCGATTTATGTTTTAACATTGGACTTCTAGTATAAGTATTATTTTCAACAGAAAGGAAAAGAAAAAAGTCATTGGATGATAATTTAAGAGAGAATATTTAGAGGTTCGATAAACGACAAAAGAATATGAAAATGTCCTCGCGTTTTTAACATCTTCCAAAGTCTATTCAATAATGTCTTCAAATACAGACGAAAGCATTTATCCACATGCATCAGGCGAAGCTGCAAAGACAGTTCAAATTCATTCGAATAAAAATGATCTTGTATTTTATTCTGGTTGGTTTTGTCCATTTGTTCAACGAACATGGTTAGCGTTAGAAGAAAAACAACTCGCATACGAATATCGAGAAGTGAATCCATATAAAAAGGAAAAAGAATTCTTGGATATAAATCCACTTGGTTTAGTTCCTGCACTTGTCTATCGTGGCAAAGCATTGTACGAATCATTGATTCTAAATGAATTCTTAGAAGATGAATTCACTTATTCGAAATCACTTTTACCAAAAGATAGTTTCGAACGTGCACGAATTCGACTATGGATTGATCATCTAGTGAAAAGATTTACGCCCGCATTCTATCGATTAATGCAAGCACAAGAAGAAGATAAACAGAAAGAAGCTTTGAATGAATTAGTTGATGCATTGAAAAAGTATCTCGATCAAATTAAAGGACCATGGTTTTCTGGAGAAGAATTTTCATTAGCCGATGTTACGATAGCTCCGTTTATTGTTCGTATGTATATTCTTGAAGAATATCGTGGATTTACGGATGAACTTGTTGGACAACGTTGGATTGAATATAAACAACGTGTCAAAGAACGACCGAGTGTTATTCGAACAACATCAGATTCTGAACGATTAACTGAAATTTATCAACGTTATTTACGCAATGAAACTCAATCCGAAGTTGGCAAAGCAATACGAGCAGGCAAATCATTACCATAGGGAAATCTTTCTTTCTTTTTTGGTTTTTACAGTACATTCGATTTTTAATAAAAGTTTTACATCAACTGTTGTATTTGGAAAATTTCATTACACGATGAGAGTTTGTATCAGCAACATATAAATTCATTTGTGAATCCAATTTCACATCTGATGGTAGACCAAATGTTGTACCACTAGTAGCATTTCCTGCAATCGTAATTCCGTCGCTACTCCCATTGCAATATAACTGAATTCGACTATTCGAACGATCAGCAATATACAAATTCTGCCATTCATCAAACGTTATTCCTATGGGATAATTCAATTGACTTGAATTTCCACCCGTACTTTTAGCAAGACCGGCAATAAAAGTTCCATTAGGAGCCAGTACTTTCCACCTCATGACATTATCACTGTTGCCTATATTGGCAATATATAAATTTTGATTGATTTCATCGTAGATTATACTACCAGGACTTGACAACTTATTCGGTGTATTACCTTGAGTGCCTAACAAACCAGCCACGATTTCGCCGGTAGATGAACCTAATGCCCATCTAGTGACTCTATGATTGCCGCTTTCTGCAACAAATACATTCGCTTGCGAATCTACCCATACACCAAATGGAGAATATAATTGAGTTGTATTCTTGCCGGATGTTCCATTGCCAGCTACGACGGTTCCTGTTGTGGCATCACGTTCCCAACGTAGAACACGATGGTTATTTGTATCAGCAACATAAATGGTTCTGTTTTCGTCCACATACAAAAAGCGAGCAGTTGACTGAAGTTGTGTCGATGAATTGCCTCTCGTTCCATTTCCTGCTACAATAATGCCACTAGTAGCATTAGGTAGATACGAGAGAACACGATAGTTACTGCTATCAGTTATATATAGAGTATCATCTGGAGTTAAAAATAAAGCAGTCGGCGAGTTTAGTCGATTGAGAGCTGATGATGCTGTTCCATTTCCAGCATAGAAAGCACCAGTCGTATTCCAATACAAGCCACTTACACCTAAAAATTGAAATAAATATTTTATATTATTCTATATGAGTTACATACATGGATTTCTTGATGGTGTTGTAGTACCTTTAAAAAAAATATTTCAATTCAATACGTGAAATATACTAACGAAAAAAAGAAATATGTCTTACTAGTAGTGTCAGTTGTTGTGGTAGTGGTTGAATCTGTTGTTGTTGATTCAGTTGTTGTAGTTGTGGATTCAGTTGTCGTCGTACTTGTAGTCGTTGTTGTAGTTGTTGTTGATTCAGTTGTTGTAGTTGTTGTTGATTCAGTTGTTGTAGTTGTTGTTGATTCAGTTGTTGTAGTTGTGGATTCAGTTGTCGTCGTACTTGTAGTCGTTGTTGTAGTTGATTCCGTTGTTGTTGATTCGGTTGTTGTAGTTGTGGATTCTGCTGTGGTCGTTGTCGTACTTGTTGTCGACGTAGTTGATTCAGTCGTCGTGCTTGTAGTTGTCGATGTAGTTGACTCAGTTGTCGTGGTACTTGCGGTTGTTGTCGTTGTAGTTGTTGATGTAGTTGTCTTAGTTGTTGTTGTTGACGTCGTTGATGCAGTTGTCGTGGTACTTGTGGTTGTAGTTGTTGTCGTTGTTGATTTTGTTGTAGTGGTTGACGTAGTTGATTCAGTTGTCGTCGTACTTGTGGTTGTTGTCGTTGTAGTTGATTCAGTTGTCGTCGTACTTGTGGTTGTTGTCGTTGTAGTTGATTCAGTTGTCGTCGTACTTGTGGTTGTTGTCGTTGTAGTTGATTCAGTTGAGGTAGTTATGGAAGTTGTTGACTCCGTCGATGATACTGTAGAGAATCCAATAGCAATAGTTGAGTTACTGGAATTCGTTTCGGATTGACGAGTAGTAAACGATACAACTACTGCTACAGTAGCAGCTATAACGCCAATAATGACCAACGGAACAAGAAATGTACTCAAAGAAAAACGTTTCCAAGGATGACTATACAGGTAACTAAATAAAGAACAAACTTGTTTTTGTTAGTTTTGACTATTTATGGATTCGTCTATTACTTTATTTTTGATGAACTGAATTTTTGATTCGATTTTTCAGCGAAATTACTACGAGATAAAGTATCAGGCTTTTGCTCCTGAACCTACATGTATTGAAATAGTAAAAGAAAAATTAAATATTACAGAAATATTTACTTCAATTTCATTATTATTATTCTCTGAATAATTTGAATGAACAGAAGCAATACTCTACAATAAACAGTATATGTCACCCAGTATTCACTTATATTTATCGAACATACGTTTCTTTGTTCTTCGACGTTTGTTTCTTGATCATGTTCAAGAAAATCTTCGTTTTCGTTCACTGGACTAATTTGATCTCGTACTATTTGAATTGATTTCTCCGAAATAGTTGATTTATTTCGTTCGTTAAACTGTTGAGAACCAAAAAACAATGATGGAATCTATTTTAATATGACAAAAAACTGTTTTAATTCAAGAAAAAAACAAAACAAAACCGACCGAATGTGTCCGCTGATTGTGACTATTGAATTCATTCAATACCGAACTGATATTTTCTCCTGTTTGTTCAATAGTTGTATGAATAATATCACCGGATCGATCGGCAAATTTCTCAACACGCTATAAATAGGTACGCAGATATTTATCATAAAACAAGACAGAAAAAAAAGAACTAACATGAATAGGTACTGAATGACGATGCTGGGAAAAGAAACGTTTTTTAATTTGTGCGACTGAAAACGATGAATCAATAGATTTATCATGTTGAGCGGGAGGTAACGAAGGAGGCAGTTCTGTTCGATTCCCAATCCCGAGAATTTTAACATGAATTCGTTGCTTCATCATGGCCATTTCAAGAACTCTAAATGAATTTTTATATTTATGTTCGCTCAATATTGGCTTCATTTATTCTGCGTAGTAAAAATACTTTTATTTGCAATCAATAGCATATCTATGTAAATTAATCTTTTTTATTTGATTATATGAAGCTCAAATAACATTGCAAAGAGAAAAATCAATATAATGAGAAACCCTCAAGATTGAACGATGAGTTCGATTTTTATTATTGTACTGATTATATTATTATATTGCTTGGTTGAAAGGTATGCAGTTATTGTTTTATTTCGACTGTATGACGTGACACGAAGAATTCATATGAATTGACTTCATTGTGAGATTAGAAATGAAACAACCACTACATATTGTAATTATTTTCTGTTCCAAATATAATCGTATGTGTCTGAATTTTAATAGTGTCGAAGAATTATATATGTAAATATGTGAATGTTTATTCGCATTTTCACTTTTAAGAAAGAAAATTCACACACACACGCACACATAAGAGTAAGATGATAATATGGATGTTGAAGAATTAACAGGTCCATGCTATGAACAAGAAGAATTTAATTCAATCTATCAAGCACTGCATTGGAAACATATTCGAGCTCGTGTACCAGATGTGAATGGATCATCGAGTGATGATGATAATACGACGTCAACGTATGTTGGTCTCGGTCAACCAATCAATACGTCTCCTCTCGTAAATCGATTATATATCGGGAAATAAATAAACGATACAAAAAGTCAAAGTACAAATGTCTTTTTTCCCTGAAGGTTTTGCTGTTGTTCATTTAATTTCAGCATTTCTCTATTGGTGGTCATGGCACGATTGTTCTTGGCTCGATGTTATTATGATCCCTGAGTATTTGAATCATATCGAAGTGGGATTGTATCTATGGTCATCTGTATGGTATTCTAGAGAAGATACATTAGGAGGTTATTATACATTATTTATACATAAAATCGAATTAGCAGCAGCTTCAGTCGAACTAGTAGCATCATTTGGCTGGTAGATAAAAGACAATTTTAAAATAATTTCTTTTATTTTTTGCATGGTTAGCAACAACAATGAGTTCGATCGTTTATTTGATCTATAATATTCAGATTAATGTTCAACCAGAACAATATGGTACGAATCTTTTGTATACCTATGGAGATATTGTTTATTTTATTGGTGCTTGCTATTATGTTTTTGCAACATTACGAGATGAACATTGGCTTTGGTTTTTACCTGTTGCAGGTCAATATGGTATTGCAGAAGGAAAAATTCAGACTAATTCAGTGAGAAGTTTACCAATGTTTGGAAAACCACCGGTATTGATGACCGGTCTATGTAAACGATATCGAAAACAAGTTGAGCAACATGAACTAGGTACAACGAATGTTTAAATTAAATATTAACGAACGTTAGGACTTTTCTGATTTCTTTTATTTTCAATAGAAAAAACCGAACATTCGAATCTCTGACAATGAGACAGCATTACATTTGCCACGTTTGAATGTAAATAAAAAACGAAAACTTTGAAATGGCATTGTGGAATTGTCTAATGTTTGTATGTCACCAAGACGTGCTACTGAATCGACAAAAAGAAGTCCCGTATCACCATCGTAAATTAAGGTCCAACTTGATCCCAGATGAAGTTCAAGTTCATTATGATTACTACCTTCAATAGTGACCAATAATGGATCACATTCACGTGCCTGCAAATTTCCTGTACTCATTTGAAATTCGGCTAGAACGAACGGACCATCATTTAATGTGAAATAAATTCCAGTAAATAAACCACAATCGGTTCTATTAAAATCATTGAAATTACATATACCCCTATTCGAATATGTAGTATAAGGAACACTATCGAATAGATTCAGTGGGGGTTCAACCGCAAAATATGTTCCCATATCTATTCCTGCCTCCGATGGTGTACTATCGCTACCGGCAGTTGTATTCCATATAGGATGTATTTCATCACGAATAGCATAAAGCATTTTTAATTCTAAACATTTATATGGCTATAAAAATTATTGATAATCTTGAATTACCTTTAAACCTAGATGCTGTAGTAGTAGTCGTCGTCTTCGTAATAGTTGTTCTTTTTGTGGTGATAGTAGTAGTAATAGTTGTTGTTGTTGTTGTGGTGGTAGTAGTAGTAGTACTAGTTGTTATTGTTGTAGTGGTAGTAGTAGTCGTTGTTGTTGTTGTAGTGATAGTACTAGTAATGCTTGTTGTAATAGTGGTAGTAGTAGTTGTGGTGGTTGTAGCAATAGTAGTTGTATTTGTAAGAGGAAATGTTGTTCTGAATATTGTTGATGTAAGATCCCTGCTAATATTTCTTGGTATTAGTCTTGTCCCTCTTTTTGTTGGACGCATTGTCACATTTGTTTTGTAACTTGTTATGAATGTTGACATAATCAAATCTGTTTCATTAGCTGGTGTGAGTGTTGTCATATTTGATTCATTGATGACTGTCGTAGTTGATTTTAAACATGGATCTCTTGTTAAAATCGCGACTATTGGTATAATGACTGCTATAGTAAAAATGGAACTGCACAACAAAACTCCTAAGAATCGAATTCTCTTCGAAGTAGTTCTAGATAGGAAAACAAAAAATTGACTAGTAACTACGATGAAAAAGAACAAAGTATACATACTGTACTGATACGAATGATATAGTATCTCTTTGATTCGCGTGATTTGTCATGTATGTGTGTGATATTATTTTATTTTCCTACTTGTAGAGAATGATTGAAAGCATACCGATATTGAAATGTTATTTTTCTGATAATTTATCAATTTATATGTGTATTTCACAATTACATAAACATCCGTTTTCATATACGTCAGAGATCTGTGTGACTGAACAAAAAAAACTCTCATTTATTATTCAAATAAAAGCAGATGATATTTTCCAGACTAATATTTATTCGTAATTAATAAAAGAAAAAAAATATGTTAAATGTCTTTATCGTTTTCGATACTGGCTACTTTGTTTTGAACGATTTTGATGGATTTCATATTCATAGATTTGTTGTCCACCATTGGCTGCTAATACAGCAAATTGTTCATTATCATTCAGATTTTCTATTTGAATACCATTCGGTGTGATTTGAATTTGTGCTTTCTGTTCTTCGGAACCTTTTGGAATAATTTTAAATTTCCTACCGCTGCAATCAATGATTTCTTTGTATTGAAATTTAACAGGAATTGATTTCATATTTTTAAATGTTAAATGTGCAACATAGACAGTTGAATGTCGTTCTTTTGAAATTAATTTTATTTGTCGATTCAATGAAACCTAAATAAATAATGATTTTAAAATGTAAGCAAAAACATAAAATCTGAATAAACTTACATCAGGATCTTGTCCTGCATTGAAAATATGCTTATCACCAATGGCCATATTAGGTAAATGTGTCACACCAACTAAACGATCCTGTTCTCGAATTGTCAATGGTCCTTGCGGTAGATATCGATCCATTGATTCAATCGAATATTTTCGTTGTAATTTTCGTATTATTGTATGATTAGTAAACGAAAGTGTGAGACCAAAATATTTAGTTATTTGAACTGTTGGATTAATAAATGGTAAACTAAATATTGATTTTGGCCGAAGAACAAATGGTTGATCGATTGAATAAAGATAAAGACCTGCTATTTGTCCAGCTGTATCAACAGTTGGTATTATTTTTTGATCTTCATCGTCATCATCTTCTGTTTCACCATCGTCAACTTCAGTATTCGAACTTCGACTTCGGCTTCGGCTTCGACTTCGACTACGACCTCGATTAATCGAAAGTTCGTTTTCTAATCGAATATCACCACTAAATAATTCCGTTCGATCGATTTGATATTCTTGCTTTGTTCCATTATTGATTTCAGCAAATGCTTGAAATGTATGATTACAATCATCAGATAAAATATTCACATCATACTGTGTCGACCAGCTAATACCTTTTCAATTAAAATCGAGAAAATACAGAACGAAAAAAAAACTTTATTTATATTCAATTTTACCACGAATTTGATAGCTGATTGTTGCTTTGCCTTGATCTTGCAAAACATAATTGATTTCTGTTCCTTCTTGTTCGGGAATGTTAGTATATTCAATATCAGATAATCCAACACGAAAATATCGTTGATTTTGCAAATCTTGACAGAGAAGACCGTCGGCTTGAATAATACGACATTCTTGGCACGGTTGATTGGCTTGACGTCGAACGAAAACAGTTTGATTTTCGAGATTATTACATTTCGAAATGATTTCTTTCGATACAATTGGTATACCTTCAACAGACAGCGAACCACGAGGAATACTAGAATATACATCTCGTGAAAAATACATTCGAAAAGTCTAGTTTAGTTATAAACAAAGAATTTGTCTATTTTTTAATCAAGAAGAAAAAAACTAAGCGAACATACTTTCGGTGTATTATTGTATTCCTGACGAATTTCAGAAAATGATGGATAAATACGTAGTTGTGTTGAATTTGGCGACACGACTCCTGTATTTGTTAACATGATGGCTTAAAAATGAAATATTCTTTTTTGCATTGTGTTCTGTCGCAATATATATATATACATGAAGCAGTTATTGCACAACGGTGGTGTTAGAGATACGACATATTTTATTATTTATTTTTCTTGGCCAATGAAATAGGTGGTAAAAAAGATGAATTAAATGCTGATGGAGGTAAATCGATCAAATTCGATAGGTTCATGATGCAATATGAATTTCATGGAATATCGTATTGGTATTCGAAGAGTATTTGGACTGACTAGACTTGTATTACCATCGTGAGGTACTAACAATAAGTATCAAAATCAGAACTACTAAAATTACCAGTGAAGTAAAATACAACATTTTTATTTTTATAGAGTTTTATAATAAGGATAATCGATAAATTTCGGTTGTAGTTAATGCACGAGAAAATATTTTCAGTTCATCAACTTCTCCTCGATACTCAGCTGCAACTATTGCTCCTGTCGTTAAAATACTTTGTAAACTCTGTTGATAATATCCAACAGTAATTGTTGTATAATTTCCATATCCTTGATAATTAGTACAACTAGATGCTTGACTAACTAATGATCCATTGACAAATAATCGAATACCATTAGTACTTGAATAAACCATACCAATATGCGTCCACGTGTGTAATAGTATTGTTCCACTGATGAATGAAATACTACACGCAATATTTCCATTTATTATTTGAATGGTTAGACTACCTATTGTACTAAAACCGATTATTGGTACATATTGATTATTTGATACAAGCACTTGAACAATTGTCCCATAATTCGTATAAGGATAAATCCAAAGTGAAAACGAGAAGGCCTTATTCGATTGGCCGAGAAAATAAAAGCCATTTGCTTGAAAATAAGCCGAACTTCCTGTTGATCCAGCTATAATTAATGCTTGATTGACTCGACCTGTTGAATTAAAGGATGTATTGATACCCGTACTATTATTGATTTGATTGGGACCAGAATCCAAATAGGTATTATCAAAAGAATAATAAGCAACAAGTGTTGCTTCATCGAGTATTTCACTCTCATTTTTAACACGAGAAACAAATATTAATTTGTCAACATAACCACTACGAAATGTTGGGCTCGTAAATAGTGGCACAGCACCTAACGTGATGAAACTGGTATTACCTTTGTACATATTCGAAGGTCTATCAGTTTTGTCTACGTATCCATTGAGATAAACACTTCGATTTGAAGAATCTCGTTTGTAAACATAAGCAACATGATGCCATCGATCAAGTTCTAGTTGAGAGTTGCCCCGTAAATCATCATTGTAAAAACCTAGAAATAATTTCCCATCAACTATTCCAATCTGTAAACATTTGTATGCGTTCCCAGATTCACATTGACAAATTAAAATAAAATAACCATTATGTGACGTTGCTCCATTACTTGGAATCCATATCTAAGCAGAAAATGTAAAACTGCTATTTGTTAAATCGAGATATTGATGTATGGAAGAATAATTACGAGATGGTAAATAGACAGCTTGTCCAATGCCGTTGTAATCTGGTGATATCCACAATGCACTATTATTTCCTTCTAAATATCCACTGTATCGGCCGTAAACATCATTGAAATTACCGTCGAATAACCATTTGATCGTATCTGGTGGGTTTTTTACATCAGTAAAACTAATCACACTTGCATTCATATTTAACGATATTCGTATAGTTCCTTCTGAAATATGTACACTATAGAGTGTATATGTTTGAGAATTTCCAATAAACATAGCTGTCAAACACGATGAAATACTATAGCATTGACAAATACATTCATCTTGTGATGATGTTGTGTAGTTTGAGTTTATATCAGATCGATTATAATTTGGATAAAAAACCGCATTATTATAGATAAGTATTTGTATCGCTTGTGTTTCGATAAAATAGACCAAGAGTAAAATTATTATTTTGACGATCATTTTTCTTTTTGAAAAATATTGAAATGAAAATATTTTCTATTTGATCTATCCACAGTAATTAGTCTTCAAAAAAAAAGAAACTTTTTTTAATATTCTTCTGATCTTTTATAATGAGCAAAAGTCAATCAAATACCGACATCTAACGCATTCTATTTCATTCGAATGCTATTACATAATGACCTCGAAATACATATTCACTCATGCTCGACTGCGTAGAGGACGTATTTGCTAAGAAAACTGACGATGAAATCAGAAATTATGGGATACAACATCCTGCCGATCTAGCATATCGAGTGGAATTGAGTCGTCGTATTAGTGTGGCGTTTGACAATGCTGATACACTGCTCATATTCGATGATATCGATC
>Ga0209930_1001807_pt1 | contig 29862 bp, 26 predicted proteins | sample ThiBiot_500_biof_2_FD_183948 | JGI IMG/M metagenome (GOLD analysis project Ga0209930, IMG submission 183948) | Wastewater bioreactor microbial communities from Cape Town, South Africa - Thiocy_cont_500_biof (SPAdes) | ecosystem: Engineered > Bioreactor > Thiocyanate-remediating >... | reverse complement strand
CACGACTCACCGCTTCGTGAACGGCTTCAACGCTCATCGCATCAACAGGTTCGGCGGGCATATCATAAGCTTCAGCTAAGGTGTAAAGCTCAGTAACGTTCGATGTGCGCGCTACCGAAGTTCCCATCGCATAGCCGTTGTTTTCAACAACGAAGATGACGGGGATTTTCCAGAGCATAGCCATATTGAACGCTTCATGCAAAGCACCCTGCCGAACGGCACCGTCGCCCATGAATGTGATGCAAAGGTTTTTCGTCTTATTGTACTTCTCGGCAAAACCGATACCGGCACCCATTGGAATCTGGGCACCAACGATACCATGTCCGCCCAAAAAATTGACCGACTTATCGAAGATGTGCATCGAGCCGCCTTTTCCTTTCGACGAACCGGTTTGTTTGGCGAATAGCTCAGCCATGACTGCTTTAGGATCGGAACCCAGTGCCAGAGGAATACCATGGTCACGGTAGGCAGTTATCCATTTGTCATCTTTGGTTAACGCTGAATATGAGCCGGACGAACAGGCTTCCTGACCAATATACAGATGACAAAAACCCCGAATTTTTTGCTGACCGTAGAGTTGCCCGGCTTTCTCCTCGAACTTCCGTTGCAACTGCATCGATTCATACCAGTACATATACCGCTCTTTCGGATGCTGCATTTTTGCCGCTGCCGGAGCCTGACCATTTTTGTTGGGTTTCCCTTCCGAGGGTTTCTCTTTGACGCTTGCCATGAGGAGTATGTTCGATAAAATCGACAATCGCCGGTGATTGGTAATGTCAATTATCCAGGCGATGTCAACAGAATAGAGAGTCTGTTTCTACAACAAACCGACTGTATCTTTGTTGCCAATATCAAATTGCCCAATCAAACAAGCAATTGACTGCCGCGAAATTACGCATTATCGCGTTATGCGCTACATCTATGTACCTCGAAAAACTGAGCCTGACCAATTTTAAAAATTACGAAGACGCCCGATACTCATTTGGGAAACAGGTAAATGTAATTGTAGGGCCCAACGGAAGCGGTAAGACCAATCTGCTTGATGCCGTTTATTTTCTGGCGTTGAGCAAAAGCGCTTTCCAAAATCAGGATGCGTTTAGTATTCTGCACGATGCCGATTATTTTATTCTGGATGGCATTTTCGAGGAACACGAGCACAGTAACCATCCGGCTCGGGTGCAAATCACAATCAGCGTACAGCGAGGGCAGCGCAAAGTGCTGATGGCCGATAAAAAGCCTTATGAACGCTTCAGTGAGCACATTGGCCGTTTCCCAGTGGTGTTGATTGCACCGAACGATACCGATCTGGTACGGGAGCATAGTGAGGAACGGAGGCAGTTTTTTGATGGTGTTCTTTCGCAAATGGATGCTGATTATTTGCAGAATTATTTAATGTATCAGCAGATTCTGAAACAGCGAAACAGTCTGCTCAAACTATTTGCTGACCGGAATCAGGTAGACAACGATATGCTGGATACCTACGATTATCCGCTGCTGGACCTGGGGCAGAAAATACATGACCGCCGGAAACGATTTGTCGACGAATTCATGCCGGGCTTCCGTGAGCACTATGCCTACCTGAGCGATGGTCGGGAAGAAGTGTTCATCGTGTATGAATCGGAGGTGAGTAATCCTGGGTTTGCCGAAGAGTTCCGGCATTTTCGTCGACGCGATACAGTATTGCAACGGACAACGATGGGTGTGCATAAGGACGATTATACGTTTCTAATCGATAATGGGAGCGGCCAGCAAGTACCCCTGAAAAAATTCGGGTCGCAGGGGCAGCAGAAAACATTTGTGATTGCCCTAAAACTGGCTCAGTTTGATTCGCTTGAAGCCGAAAAAGGAGTTAAGCCCATTTTACTGCTGGATGATATCTTCGACAAGCTGGACGACCGACGTATCAGCAAGTTGATTCAGCAAATGGACGAAGGCGCGTTCGGCCAGATCTTTATTACCGACGCCCGCCCGGAGCGTACCCGTGAACTGCTCAATACCGTGCAGGCCGATGTCCGTTTCTTCGAGATTGGGCAGCGTTAACGAATTCGCCCGTCAACAAAAATTACAGCGCTACTGCTTTTATGGCTCTAACCTACTCTCAGGTCAGTATTGGGATTGGTATTTGATTGTAGCTGACCTATACAGATTTCGTCGGTGTATTCGGTTGTTTCACTCCTGTTTTTAGGCCGTTCATCATATAACACAAACATAATAAGGAAACCACGAACTATATTTGAGTTTCCGAAGTTCATCTAGCAAAAGTTCAATTTTTTGATGAAACAACGGATTCTGGCAGAGGCTGAACGGCTCTTCTGGCGGTACGGCATTCGGTCCGTAACGATGGAAGATATAGCAAAACAACTTGGGATTTCTAAAAAGACAATCTACCAGCATTTTACGGATAAAGAGCAGATTTTATCGGAGGTTATCCAGGATAAATTTGGTAGAGACCATAAAGCAATGGCGTGTGTGGCCGTCGAGGCCGAAAATCCAGTAGCTGAGATTATGCACGTTTTAGCGATGATTCAAAAAAACGCGGACCAGGTTAGTCCTAACCTGCTGATCGATATGAAACGGCATTACCCGCAGGCATTTGCGCTATTCAAGCAATATAAAGAAGGTGAGGTATTGCGATCCATTCTTGAAAATATCCAAAAAGGTATTGAACAAGGCCTATATAGATCAGACTTAAATCCCGGCATTTTAGCCCGGTTACGGGTTGAGCAGATCGAGTTGGCATTCAATAACGATATATTTCCGTCCGATCAGTATACCATGCAACAAATACAGTATGAGCTTATGCATCACTTCATACGAGGAATGCTGACCGAACAAGGCTTCACCATTTATAATCAGTATGTTAATCAGTACAATCATGAAGTTCACTAATATAAAAACGGCTATGGCAATCTGGTTCCTCACGCTGGTGGGATCTGGAACGTCGATAGCCCAGACTAAGCAGGAGTTTTCGCTGAATGAAGCTATCCAGTTTGCCATTCAGAATAACCTTAACATCAAGAATGCCGGTCTGGACGCACTTAGCTCAGAAGCTCGCATTCAGGAAGTTCGCGGTGTAGCGTTGCCACAGGTTAGCGTAGCAGGTTCTCTTTCCGATAACCTGATTATTCAACGGGTGTTCTTACCTGCACAGTTCGCGAATCCGAATGCTCCTGCCGATGCTCCTCCGATTGCCGTTCAATTTGGCGTTAACTATTCCAGCAATTTGACAGGTACACTCAACCAGTTACTGTTCGATGCATCGTATCGGCTCGGGTTGAAAGCGGCTGAAACCTATCGGCAACTAGCACAAAAAAACATTAAGGCTTCGAAAATTACTGTGGCTGAACAGGTTGCGAAAGCCTATTATGGTGTGCTGGTAAACGAACAGCAGATAAAGCTGCTCGACCTGAATATTGCACGGGTTGACACACTATATCAGAATACAGTAGGACTGAACAAACAAGGGTTTGCCGAAAAAATTGACGTGAGCCGACTCGAAGTACAGGTGAATAACCTGAAAGCCGAGCGACAAAACGTTAAAAACCTGGTCGATCTGAGTTACTATCTGCTCAAGTTTCAGATGGGTCTGGGTATCAACGATAATATTACACTGACCGAACAAATTCAGGACATTGATCTGGATGCGATGGAGCGTGATAATATGAAGGAAGTTGCTGAATTCGATTATAACCAACGTATCGAGTTTGCTACACTCCAGTCGCAAATTCAATTGGCCGATTTGGACCTGCAAAGTATTTCGAAGCTATACTACCCCCGGTTGACGGCGTTTATCAATTATGGCTACAATACAGGTCGTAACAACTTTGGTGATTTGTTTGTGTCTCCCTGGTTCAATTCGTCAATAGTAGGTATCAACTTATCGGTTCCTGTGTTTGATGGATTTCAGAAGAAGTACCAGGCGCAACAGAAGCGATTTACGCTACAGAAAACGCAGAATAGCGCTCAGTTACTCAAAAATACAATTGACCTACAAATTCGTCAGTCAAGCATTACACTTGGTAACAGCCTGCAAACCTTACGCACACAGAAACGCAATGTTGACTTAGCGCAGGAGGTTGCTCGTGTGGCAAAGATAAAGTATCAGGAAGGCGTAGGGTCGAACATCGAAGTGCTGGATGCGGAGAACTCATACCGTCAGGCACAAACGAACTACTTTGCTTCGCTGTACAACTTCCTCCAAACCAAGGTCGATGCCGACAAAGCCAGTGGTAAGTTGTACGCTGGAAACTAATAGGGAGTCAAGCCCTGAATTTGAAATAGATGTTAACATGTTACTAGTCAAAATGAAACCATACTACATCATTGCCCTTGTGAGCCTTCTTGCTGCCTGCTCACAGGAAAAGAAATCAGACCTGCAAAGCAAACGTGCGGAACTCGATAAGCTGAAGTCAGAGCAGACAGAACTAACGACCAAGATAAAATCGCTGGAGACTGAGCTGGCTAAGCTGGAGCCCAAAAAAGCGGAAGAAGGACGTGTTAAAGAAGTGGCCGTATCGCCAATCGCTGCCAGTACGTTCCGTCATTTTGTAGAATTGCAGGGTACTATCGACGCCAAGAATAACGTACAGGTATCGCCAAAATCGGGTGGTGTCGTTACGGCTGTCTATGTGAAAGAGGGCGATTATGTTAAAGCCGGACAGGCCATTGCGAAAGTCGACGATCAGCTTTTACGTGAGTCCATTGCTGAACTGAAAACCCAACTGACGCTGGCAAATACCATGTACGAGAAGCAGGCTAACCTCTGGAAACAGCAGATTGGCACCGAAATGCAATATCTACAGGCCAAAACCAATAAGGAATCACTCGAACGCCGTTTATCAACGCTAAATGCCCAATTGAGCCAGTCGACGGTTACCTCTCCGATTTCTGGAGTTGTCGATCAGGTGGCCGTTAAAATTGGTCAATCAGCTATGCCGGGTGTTGGACTGGTTCGGGTTGTCAACCTATCGCAGTTGAAAGCGGTAGCTAAAGTGTCAGATACTTATTCGGGAAGTGTTCGGAAAGGTGACCCGGTTCAGATCGATTTTCCTGATCTGAACAAAAAGCTGAACTCGACCATCTCGTTTGTAGCGACAACGGTTGATCCGGCAACGCGGACCTTTACCATCGAGGCTCCCCTACCCTCCGACAACGCTCTGAAACCCAATATGCTGGCCCGTATCAAAATCAATGATAAAACCCAGGCAAAAGCAATTGTGATTAACCAGAACTTAATTCAGGATACAGAAAAAGGTCAACTGGTTTATGTAGCGGTCAATGAGGGCGGTAAAAAAGTGGCGAAAGCAAAAACGGTGAAAACGGGCCAGTCGTACGGTGGTCAGATTGAGGTGACGCAAGGGTTACAGGCGGGCGATCAGATCGTTACGGCTGGTTATCAGGATTTGGTTGATGGACAACAAATCAGTTTTTAGTTTGTAGAGACGCCATACCTGGCGTCTCCTATGCGTCAGCAATACCATCCAGCTATAAAGGGGCAGAAGTTGCTGAAGTAGGGTTGGTACAGGATTTTTAAACGATGTAATACATCGCTGACGCGTATGAGACGCCATACCTCGGGTCTCTACAAATGACTAACGAACTCTTATTATGAAATTTGAACAATATAAAACCCTCGGATTTACCAACTGGTGCGTTGAGAACCGGACGGCTATTTACATTTTCACCTTCCTGATTACGCTGGGTGGGTTGTTTGTGTACAATAATATGCCGAAGGAGCAATTCCCGGACATCAAAGTGCCCCAGGTCTACATCAATACCGTGTATGTAGGGACGGCTCCTGCCGATATTGAAAATACAATTAACAAACAGATTGAGAAGCAGTTAAAGTCAATTTCGGGGGTAAAGCGGATTAAATCCAATGCCTTGCAGGACGTGTCGGTTATTCTGGTTGAATTCAACCCGGATGTCGAATCGTCGGTTGCGTTGCAACGGGTTCGCGATGCTATCGACAAAGCAAAACCTGATCTGCCAAAAGAGCTGGATTCAGGGCCGACCGCGCAGGACGTCGATTTTTCGGAAATGCCGATCATGAACCTCAACATGGCTGGTAACTTCTCGCTGAAACAACTGAAGGAGTATGCCGAAGATTTACAGGATGTGATTGAAGGGATGCCTGAAATCCGCCGAGTTGACATCGTCGGAGCACTGACCCGCGAAATTCAGATCAATGTCGATTTACCCCGGATGCAGTCGGCAGGTCTGGCATTTACTGATATTCAGCAGGCTATTCAGGGTGAAAACATCAACGTATCGGGTGGTGAACTCAATGTAGACGGGGTTCGCAGAACGGTGCGGGTGAAAGGTGAATTTACGGATGTCGCGCAGATTCAGAACCTCCAGATTCGGACGGCTACTGGCGCTACGGTGCGTCTGGGCGATATTGCCGAAGTGCGGGATAATTTTGAAGAGCAACAGGACTTTGCCCGGCTGGATAATAAGTCGGTTGTTACCCTGAACGTCATCAAGCGGGCGGGTGCTAACCTGATTTCGGCTGCCGACCGGATCGAAAAAACCATTGAAGAATATAAGGAAACCCGGTTCCCGGAAGGGCTGGACGTAAAAATTACGGCCGATCAGTCCGAACGTACGCGTGAAAGTGTGAACGACCTGGTGAATACCGTTGTACTGGGCTTCATCTTCGTTGTACTGGTTCTGATGTTCTTCATGGGTGTTCGGGATGCTATTTTCGTTGGTTTATCCGTACCGCTTTCGGCACTGGTGGCCTTTGTACTCATGCCGGTTTTAGGGCCTGTAGTTGGCACCTCATTTACGTTGAACATCATGGTACTGTTCGCGTTCCTGCTCGGTCTGGGTCTGGTGGTCGATGACGCCATTGTGGTTATCGAGAACGCACACCGTCTCTTTAATGACCATAAAGACTGGAACATCCGACAGGCCGTAAAAGCCGCAGCTGGTGAGGTGTTCGTACCTGTATTGTCTGGTACACTCACGACCATTGCGCCCTTCTTCCCGCTGTTGTTCTGGCCAGGAATTGTGGGTGAGTTTATGAAGTTCCTGCCGTTGACGCTCATTCTGACCCTGTTTGCCTCCCTGTTTGTGGCCTACGTGATCAACCCGGTATTTGCCGTAACGTTCATGAAACGCCATGAAGACGATCATCATGAGGATAAGCAAGGGTTCCAGGAAATTAAGCGCCCACTGATTATTATGACTGTACTGGCGGGTATTGGGTATGTGATCGACCGAGGTATTGGTAACCTGTTTGTGTTGCTGATTATCCTGTATACCTTCAATCACTATGTCCTGACACCACGGCTGATCGTTCCATTCCAGGAGAATCTGCTTCCGAAGCTGAAAAACGGCTATCGGTCCTTAATTTCCTGGATATTGACTGGCTGGCGTCCGGTGTTTGCTATTCTTAGTACGTTCGGTCTGCTGATTTTGACCTTTATTATTGTCGGAATTGCCAAACCAAAAGTACTCTTCTTCCCCAGTGGCGAACCCGATTACATCTACGTCTATAATGTGATGCCGGTAGGTACGGATGCCCGTGTGACCGACTCAGTGACGAAAGTGATTGAAAAGCGGGTGTTTAAAATTCTGAAGGAGAACAACGCGACGGATATTGTTAACTCGGTTATCTCGAACGTAGGTAAAAACGCGGGCGACCCGATGAACCCCGACCGTTCGGCCACACCACAAAAGTCGAAAGTTACGGTTGCCTTCAAACCCAATACCGAACGGCATGGTATTTCGACGGATTCGCTGCTGAACAAAGTTCGATTGGCCATGCGTGGTTTGCCGGGTAGTGAAATCTCGGTTGAACGGGAATCGAATGGACCACCAACGGGTAAACCGATTGCCATCGAAATAGCGGGTGAGGAATTCAGTGAAATGAAGAAACTGGAGAATCTAGTTAAGCAAAAAATTGCTCAGGTCGGTATTCAGGGTATCGACCAGTTGAAATCCGATCTGATTACCAATAAGCCTGAAATCGTTATCGACATCGACCGGGAAAAGGCCGAACGAGAAGGGATTTCTTCGGGTCAGATTGCGCTGGCAATTCGGACGGCCTTGTTCGGAACCGAAGTATCGAAATTCCGGGATGCGAAAGACGAATACCCCATCATGGTTCGTCTGAAACCCGACGACCGTAGCCAGATTGATCGGCTATTAAGCCTGAACGTGGTGTATCGCGATATGGTGATGGGTGGCCAGCTTCGTCAGGTGCCAATTACGTCGATTGCCAACATTAGCTACTCGACGACATTCAGCCAGATCAACCGGAAAAATCAAGAGCGGCTTATCACGTTGAGTTCCGATGTAGTTCCAGGTTACAATGCCAACCAGATTGTGGCACAAATTCAGGAAGTTGTGAAGGAGATCGATGTGCCCAACGGCTACACCGTTAAAATGGGTGGTGAACAGGAAGATCAACAGGAGTCGATGAACTTCCTGGTATCGGCCTTCGGTATCGCCATGATGCTCATTTACCTGATTATGGCCACTCAGTTCAACTCGGTCGTGAAACCGATGATCATCTTCGTAACCATTCTGTTCTCGCTGATTGGGGTACTGCTTGGTTTCGTCGTGTTCAATAAAGAGTTCTCGATCATCATGTCGGGGGTTGGTATTATTGCGCTGGCCGGTATCGTGGTGAAAAACGGTATTCTGCTGATCGAATTTATTGAGGAACTGCGTGGGCGGGGTGTTCCCCTGCGGGAAGCTATCATCGAAGCCGGTGGTATCCGTCTGACTCCTGTATTGCTGACCGCTTCGGCGGCTGTACTCGGTCTGATTCCGCTGGCTTTTGGGATTACGGTCGATTTTGTGAGTCTGTTCCGTGACTTCGATCCTCACATAGTCATTGGTGGCGATAGCGCTGTATTCTGGAACATTCTGGCCTGGACCATCATTTTCGGATTAACGTTCTCAACCGCCCTGACACTGGTCGTTGTACCCTGTATGTACTGGATCAATGAGCGGATTCGGATGAAGTGGTTTGGCAAGAAGGACCCCGCTTTAGCCATGCAGGAAGAACCGGAAGAAGAACTAGTGTAACGATTAAATAAGTAGGTAACAATGTCAACGGGTTTTACTCGTTGACATTGTTTTTTAGACACTAGCCTGATGAGACGAACCCTGCCGGATTTTGTAAAATCCCCAATCCTTATACTCCTGACTGGCAGCCTGATCGCTGCCTGTTCAGGCAAAAAGAGTGCAGATAAAAGCGTAGCAAGTACCCCAACATACCGATTGATTCCGGCGAAAAAAGTTCTGTTCAATTCGTTTGTCGACTGCAACATGGCCGAAGCCTGGGTTGGCGACACGTTCCGAATTTTTCCAGGTAAATACGGTGAAGATCCACTATGGGGAAATGCCCGCGATTTGAAATTTGCCGATGGACATCATGCCGAAGAAGCGTTTGCCAGTAAAGCGACGGATTTCCACGAACCGCTCATGCCCAAAAATGTACCCGTGAACACACCTGGTTTACACGGTGCCGTCTGGTTCGAGACCGTATACCAGGATGCCAAAGATCAATCGGGCCGAACGCTATATGCGGTTTATCATAACGAAAACTACCCCGCTACGCTACCCTATAATGCAACAACGGGCGAAGGGTATAAGGCTGAAAAATGGCCGCAAGGTATAACAGGGCCAACATCGCCAGCTGCCGTGTGTCGAATTGGAATCATGAAATCGACCGATGGAGGAAGATCTTGGGAAAACAAAGGAATCTTTATCGAAGACCTGCAACCTCGTATGATCCTGAAGCCGCAAAACACCTCGAAAACTTTTGCCGGTGGCGTTGGCGATCCATCAGCTGTAGCGAGTGGCGACTATCTGTACCTTTTTTACGGAGAATATGGCTATCCAGGCCAGTACGACGAAAAAAGCTATGATCCACATACAGAATGGAGCGGCCAGTGCGTCAGTATTGCCCGAATTCGGCTACGTGATCTGGATAATCCGGTTGGCAAAGCGCGTCGCTGGGATGGCAAAGGCTTCAACGCTCCCTACAATGGTGTAGGCACTCCGGTTTCTTCCTTACAAATCCCAATGGATGCAGGAGGTGGACCTGCTTCATCACCCAAAGCAGGGTTTCACTGGGGCCCGTCCGTTAGCTGGAATACGTATCTGAACGGTTGGGTCATGCTGATGGCGAAGGCGACGGGTCCGTCGTGGGCAGGGAGCAGCATTTACATTTCGTTCAATCCCAACAGCGATTTGGGCGAAGCACTTCAATCGCAGGCCTGGACCAAACCGAAGCTTTTGCTCGATAAGCCGGGTTATTTTTTGTGGTATCCATCGCTCCAGCCTATGAATACGCCTGAAGATGTATCGAACAAAAACACCTGCCTGCGATTAGGAAAGCGGGCCCGCTTGTTCATTAAAAACATAAAACCCGAAAAAAGTGAGTATATGTCGGAGCATATCATTGAATTTGAGAAAGTTGAGTAAAGCAACTCGCCTAGTCAGATAAACTTTACGAATACTCATTCCGTTAGCCATCTATTAGCTTATTCCTTCATGAACCGTACCACCTTATTGCTAATTCTCCCTGCCATTCTTCTGCTGATCGACTGGTATGTGTTCCAGGCGGTGAAAACCCTCAGCCGAACCGCAACCGAGAGTACTCAGCGTATCATAACGTTTATCTTCTGGGGGTTTACGGCCCTGTCGCTGATGCTCTATGTGGCCATGCAGTTGATACCCCCGGATTCCATCAGCCGAAACACTCGAACCTTTCTCTGGGCGGCTATTGCTATCCCCTATTTTTCGAAGATTTTCGCCATGCTCATTATTTTCATTGATGATATTGGTCGTTTTTTTCGCTGGATTGTATCACTTTTCTACAAGCCTGAAGTTGGAGAAGCCGTGGTGGATTCGGCTCAAAAGACAATCCCTGACAACGTAAACGAAATTCCTAAAGACGCTATCTCCCGCTCTGACTTTCTGATGAAAACGGCGTTGGTGGTCGGCACAGTACCACTGGTTGGGTTTACGTGGGGAATCTTATCGGGTGCCCATGATTACCGGATTCGCCGGGTTAAACTTCCATTAAAAAATCTGCCATCTGGTTTCCACGGGATGACTATCGCCCAGATTTCGGATATTCATTCGGGTAGTTTTTTCAATAAAACGGCCGTTCGGGGCGGGGTGGATATGTTGCTGAAACAAAAGCCTGATATAGTGTTTTTTACAGGCGATCTGGTGAATAGTCATGCCGAGGAAGTAAATAGCTACATCGATATATTCGACAAAGTGAAAGCGCCTATGGGTGTTTATTCGACCCTTGGCAACCACGATTACGGCAAATATGTACAGTGGCCGAGCGTTCAGGCCGAACGGCAAAACGTGATGAATGTAGTAGCCGCTCATAAGCAAATGGGCTGGAACATCATGATGGATGAGCACAAGGTTCTGGAACAGAACGGCGATAAAATTGCGCTGATTGGCGTACAGAACCTTGGCTTCGGTCCGGCGGCCCTACGGGCTGGTAATCTGGCAAAAGCCTATCAGGGAACCAGCGACTATCCCGTTAAGCTACTCCTCTCCCACGACCCTACACATTGGGATGCTGAAGTTCGGCCTAAATATCCTGACATCGACGTTACATTCAGTGGGCATACGCATGGGGCTCAGTTTGGTGTTGAAGTAGGTGATGTGCGTTGGAGTCCGGCACAGTACTTTTACCGCCAATGGGCCGGACTATATCAGGAAGGTGATCAACGGTTGTATGTGAATCGGGGGTACGGCTATATCGGCTATCCAGGCCGGGTGGGTATTTTGCCCGAAATCACCATTTTTGAGTTGGTAAAAGCCTAATCAATCAGGTAGATACCTACGAATAACTGGGTTGTTATGGATACCAGGCTATTCGAAGTAAAATGACAATTGGGTAAATTGTAGGCGAAATGTTTACAGTTTACCCAATTGTTGTTATAACCAACCGCCTGATCAACGCGTTACACTAACCAATTAACCATCAAACGCACATGAAAATCATTTTTATTACTGGGCTCTCCTTCTTTATGTCCTTGTTTTCCTACCTCGCACCTGTGCAGGAAAAGGAGCAAAAAACGATTCCTCTTTGCCATAATACCGATTCGGCAACACCCAATGACATGGCCTTAATGGCGGCCGATCCGGCTTTTCAGAACCTTCATACCAACCCATTGCCATTTACCTACGCTGGTGCTGGCGAAATGATTAAGTTCTCGACCCCCGATGGACAGCCTGCCAACGGTTTCTTTTTGAAATCGAAAAAAGCGTCGAACAAATGGCTGCTGGTTTATCAGGAATGGTGGGGATTGAATGACAACATCAAACAACAGGCTGAAGCATTCTACAACGACCTGAAAGATGTAAACGTACTGGCTGTCGATATGTATGATGGCAAAGTAGCCACCGAACGGGCCGAAGCGGGCAAGTTAATGAGTTCGGCCAGCAAAGAGCGGCTGACAAGCATTCAGAAAGGGGCTATCGCTTATGCTGGTCCGAAAGCTGAATTTGCCAGCGTAGGCTGGTGCTTTGGCGGTATGCTTTCGTTACAATCAGCCCTGATGGAAGGCCAGCAGGCAAAAGGCTGTGTGATGTATTACGGCCGCCCGGAACAGGACGTTGAAAAACTAAAGACCCTAAATACCGACGTGTTGGGTATTTTTGGTAGCCGCGACAAAGGAATTACGCCTGAATCGGTAAAACAGTTTGAGGAAAACATGCAGAAGGCTGGCAAAAAAGTGACGGTCAAAATGTACGATGCCGATCATGGCTTTGCTAATCCAAGCAACCCAATTTATGACAAGGAAGCGGCTGCGGATGCGTATAAGCTGTCCCTGGCTTATTTGAAAGATAAACTGAAAGCTTAAAAGCAATCAATTTTCCAAAATCGTTTTAGAGCATAAAGTTATTGCCCTAAGTAAAAGCCTGACTATCTGATGGTCAGGCTTTTTAATTAAACTTTAACCAGTTTTATACTGTTTACATTAAACGGAACGGTGGTTCGTCAGTCTAACTGACAAACCGGGTGAAAACCCACCACTGCGATGAAACTATTAACATGGAGTTCTTTAGTAGCTTGCCTGATAGTGGGAGCAGCTACAGTTTCGTTTGCTCAATATGGAAACGGTCAAGGCTACCCAAATGGCAATGGCTGTAACCCGAATTACCCGAACGGCTATGGCTACGGACAGCCTTACCCGAATGGGGGTTATAATAACGGAGGGTACAATAATGGCTATGGTCCAAACTATCCTAACAACGGGTATAACAATAACAATGGCTATTATTCATATGGGAGACCTTATCCAGCGCAACCTCCCGTGGTGGTGGTTCCACCGCGAGTTGTGATTGCTCCTCCCCCTCCTCCGGTCGTTGTAGCTCCTCCAGTAATTGTTCGCCCATATCCAAATTACAATTACGGCTATGGGTATAGACATCAGGGATGGAGAGGTGGCTACGGTGGCCGTGGCCATCGCTGGTAAATTGAAAGAGTACCTCTAACGGGCTAACGTATGGCCCGTTAGAAACATGATTGATGGTTCAACGAATGACGTTCAAAGATATGAAAACCTTAAAAGTTATGCCTTTACTAGTAGCCAGCTTGCTGGTTGTGCTAGTGTCTAGTTGCGGCCCTGCCTATGTGAGCACAGGGGGGGGCTACGGAGGATATTATGGCCGTCCCTATTATGGTTACGGATATCCTTATGGGTATTATCGCCCACCAGTTGTGGTTCGGCCACAGGTTATCCGCCCTCGTTATTACTCTCCTTCTCCCCGCTATTATGGTGGAGGTAGCCCAAATGCCCGTCGTGGGTATGGTGGTGGAGGTTACGGCGGTGGCCGGGCACGTGGACCCCGATAATAGTCGTTAACATGTCAACATAAAGCCAGGGCGAACAAAGAGATTCTTAATTACCTCTTTGTTCGCCCTGGCTTTATGTTTTTTACAGACGGTTATACCGGTTTATAAGGATTGCCTATATACTGTGCATAATCACCCGATTCAATCAGTGGCTTTTCTGTTGTTGATAAATTATACAGATAAATCCAGCAGTCGATTAAAGCATTGTTTACTTCGACAGGAATAACGGCCCGGATAAATTCAGTCGGCTGCTCGAAATCATCGCCAACGCCTTCGTAGTAATCCAGATATGTCAGAATACTCTCTTTCTGATGGCCTATATTGAATACAGTACCATGTACATACCCTTGACTGGCTTCATCGTAAACGGCACCAGGGTAACTACCCATGTCGAAAGCCTGCCCTTTAAATTTACCTTCTCCAACATAGCGACCTCGTTGACGCAGGTATTGAGCAAAGTGGTTATCAAACGGGGAGCGGAGCGTACCGTAAACGATCAGAAATTCGGGAGTACTAGTCATTCAATAAAAAAAGCTGACGGGACGACGAAAGTAGTTAATTTTGACGTTATTAGATAAAAACAGGGTTGATCAATGAAAAAGTCGCACATACTTTTACTGATGGCTATCACGCTAACGCTCATAGATGTACCTGTTCAGACGCAGGCATCTGCTCCTACTAATTCGTCAGAAGTTTCCATTTTTGGACGTAAACGCAAAGGGTACAAAGCCAAACGTGGAGGCCTGTTCAACACCGGGCTTTTTCGTAAGAAAAATCCCTGTGGATGCCCGAAGCATTAAGCAATTGTTAAGAAATTGTATTTATATCAGAGTTAGGCCCTTAAATGGGCCTTTTTTCGTTTTAAAAGTTGTAAAAATCTGTGTTTCAGCGTAAAATTTCGTACCTTTGCGAAAAAATGACCAGGATTTAACAGATTTAGAGATCAAGCTGATTTGCTTTCGAAGAAAGCAGAAAACAAAATCCATTAATCTTAAAATCAGCGTAATCCCGGTTCAGACATTGTATGCAATCAATTCGCAATATAGCAATCATCGCCCACGTCGACCACGGCAAAACAACACTCGTCGACAAAATTATTCATGCGTCCAAGCTCTTTCGGGAGAATCAGGAATTTGGCGACCTGATCCTGGACAATAACGATCTGGAGCGCGAGAGGGGAATTACCATTGTCTCGAAAAACGTATCGGTACGCTATAAAGACGTAAAAATCAACATCATCGACACCCCTGGCCACAGCGATTTTGGGGGCGAAGTGGAGCGTGTATTGAAAATGGCCGATGGCGTATGCCTACTGGTCGACGCCTTCGAAGGAGCCATGCCGCAAACTCGCTTTGTATTAAGCAAGGCGCTTCAACTGGGCCTGAAGCCTATCGTAATCGTTAACAAGGTTGATAAAGAAAACTGTCGTCCCGACGAGGTTCATGAGCAGGTGTTCGACCTGATGTTCAACCTGGGTGCCACCGAAGATCAGTTGGATTTCCCAACCGTTTACGGTTCATCGAAACAGGGCTGGATGGGTCCCGATTGGCAGAAACCAACGGATAACATTACCTACCTGCTCGATACAATTGTTGAAACGATTCCTGCCGCTCCGATCAGCGAAGGTTTACCGCAAATGCAGGTTACTTCGCTCGATTATTCGGCTTTCGTAGGTCGGATCGCCATTGGTCGGGTACACCGTGGTACGCTGAAAGAGGGTGCCAGCATGGGACTTGCAAAATCGGATGGTACGGTAAAACGGGTTCGGATTAAAGAACTGCACACATTTGAAGGACTTGGCAAGCAAAAAGTTAGCGAAGTTCAGTGTGGCGATATCTGTGCTGTAACGGGGCTGGAAGATTTCGAGATTGGGGATACCTTGACGGATTATGACAATCCGGAACCACTCAGCCGAATTTCGGTAGATGAGCCGACCATGAACATGCTCTTCACGATTAACAACTCGCCATTTTTTGGTAAAGAAGGTAAGTTCGTTACATCGCGTCACCTGCGTGATCGACTCTATAAAGAAATTGAGAAGAACCTGGCTCTACGTGTTGAGAATACGGATAGCGAAGATCGTTTCCTTGTCTATGGGCGGGGGATTCTTCACTTGTCGGTTTTGATTGAAACGATGCGTCGGGAGGGTTATGAATTGCAGGTGGGTCAGCCACAGGTATTGTACAAAGAGGATGAAGATGGCCGTAAACTGGAGCCTATCGAAACTCTGGTTGTTGATGTACCAGAAGAAACCGCCGGTAAGGTAATCGAGTTAGCGACGCAGCGTAAAGGTGAGTTGCTGATTATGGAACCTAAAGGTGACCTACAACACCTTGAATTCGATATTCCATCACGTGGTCTGATCGGTCTTCGCTCAAACGTTCTGACAGCTACGTATGGTGAAGCGGTTATGAGTCACCGTTTTAAAGAATACCAGGAATACAAAGGGCCAATTCCAGAGCGGATCAACGGTTCGTTAATTTCGATGACGAGTGGTTCAGCTACAGCCTATTCGATTGATAAACTTCAGGATCGGGGATCGTTCTTTATCGAACCAGGTGATGAAATTTACACAGGTCAGGTAATTGGCGAGCATAACCGTCAGAACGACATTGTTGTTAACGTAACAACGGCAAAGCAATTGACCAATATGCGGGCTTCTGGTTCGGATAACAATGTGAAAATTGCGCCGAAAATCTCGTTCTCTCTTGAAGAGAACATGGAATATATTCAGAAAGATGAATACCTCGAAGTAACGCCAAAGTCGATGCGGATTCGTAAAATTTATCTGGATGAAAACGAACGCAAACGCAATCAGAGCAAATTTGCAATGGCGTAGTTGGCAAGCTTATTGATTAACAAAAATCCCAGATGGACTATCCATCTGGGATTTTTGTTATGACAAAAAAACATTCATTAACGAGTGCCTGTAAGAGCGGCATCGAGCCGGAAGGCAAACGTGGACGTAGATTTAAATGGAATTACCATAGGCTTTGCTGCGGGTGCCGGGCTAACCATCATCGCTTTGGCTGATACATACTCTGTTTGTCGACGCACCTGGAAATACCCTGCAATAAAAAGTACACCACCAATAACTGCAACACTAATCTTTTTCATAACGGCTGTAGATTCCTCGTAAATTTTAATCAGGTATGGATGCAGTATCAACGGCACTTTCGCTGAAATCTGCGTCAAAATTACTGGCAAATGTTCAAATCATCATCTTCCATCTTATTGTACGGTATGGAATTTGATTCTAGATTAAGACTCGCCAGCCAAATTTAGGTTACTGTTTTGGCTAAATAATTTTGAAAAATTTATTCATCCGACCTCTTCTGTAGACATTGCTCCAGTGGTTTTATGCCAGGTGCTGTGTATCTAACTTCAGAATAGATGAATTGTTGATCAAATTGATTTTCCAGCATGAAAATTAAAAGCTGAAACCCATGCGGAAGTATAATCGATTGTAGGCACGTTGCTCGGTTTGAGCCAGAATCTGTACACCGTCGACAGAAGCGACTTGTTTCGCTTCCTGATGTTTATACCCCGCACTAATCAGAAAACCGGTGCCATTGCCTTTATTGATGCGAACACCGACGCCAGGGCTCAATAACCAACCTCCCTTCAGCTCTTTACCATGCGGGTTAGGACCGGCAATTGCATAGCCACTTTCCAGCGTGTAAAATGGAGTCAGGCGCTTCGTATGGCCAAATAAATCTCCTTGTATGGCCGCTGCGATGGGTAAAAAAGCGGAGTTGTTAAAATAATCTACACCAAACGAAATACCTGTGATCAGTTGAGGGCGTACAACATAGCCCGTAAAGGCATGAATAGTAAGCCCAATCCGATTGCCAGCATCCCGGATAGGGTAGTAGGAATAGTTGTAGTTGTAATACGGATTGTAGATAATATCGTAGCCATAATACGGATAGCCAGCCGGTACATCGGGTTTGACTTGCCCCATCTGAACGCCCATTTCGACGGTCGTACGCCAGTGGTTGGTTTTCGTGGTTATACTTTGCCCAATGGCTACCTGAGCCAGCAGACATAACGTTAAGAATGCAATAGTTTTCATGGTGGAATAAGATTAATAGGCTGGCTGAGCTGCAATCTTGCTCAATAAGCGCAGATTAGCCGGGTTGGAATAATCGTACTGGTAGAGGCCGTCTTTGCCAATGGTTAACAACGTTTTCGAAATAGGTATGACATCAAAGGCATTGACATTGGCGAAGGTTTGCTGTGGTTTTAGATCCAGTGGATTGGAAGCATCGAACACCCGAAGCCCTTTATTGCCCTGACAGACGAATAAGGTGGGGTAGTCGATGCCGAGGCCGTAGGGCGTTTCGAGTGGATAGGTTTTGGCAACACGCGGAGCCGACAAATTACTGATGTCGATCACATCCAGTACGTCCTGTGTACCCGCAACTCCGCAGGTGCTGGTTCCTCGTAAGGTAACATAGGCGTAATTATCATGGACGACTACCGGATCGCAGGAACGGACATGTGAAAAAGCAGCTAACTGTTTGGGCTCGGCGGGACTGGTAACGTCGTAAATGTACATGCCTGTTGTGGTGCCAATAAACAGGCTGTTGCGGTAGGGGAAAATCGTTTCGACGTTCCAGTTCAACGTAGCTGATTTTCCTTTTGTGGGTTTGGCTGGATCAGTAATGTCGAAAAGTTGTAAGGTGCTGCTACTAACTACATAAAGCTGATTATTGGAAATGGCAAACCGCGCCATTGAACCGCCAACCCCGGTCGTAGGTGTGGTGGTCTTAGGGGCCTGTGAGCTATTGTAAACACCATCGGCAAAAGCCAGGCTTTCGTAATACCGACCAAACCAGGCAATAGGAATCAAATAGGGGAGGATATTGAACGAGCCTTCACAATCTGTTTTTACGGTGGTGGTAGCTATTTCTTCGCGCTGGTCATAAATTTTCATGCTCGTTTTGTCATACGACCAATAGGTACGACCCACTAATCCATTCGTAAAGCCTGTTTCAACCCGGTTTACTTCTTTAATGGCTGTTGGATTACTGATGTCCAGAGCGACCAGGTCAATGTAACTATCGGCATATAGAATATTGTCCCGTACAGCTATATCCACGTTACCGGGAATGCTCAGAAATGAAATCGCTTTCGGATTAGCCGGATCGCTATTATCGAAAATGTGAATTCCTTTTTTGATTTCAACAATGAACAGATACTGGTCTTTGACATATAGTTTTCCGGGCTCGACCAGTGGTTGGGGCGTGCCCGATGAAACCGCTTGCCGTACGTCGGAAATGGGTAGCTGAACCGAGGTATATTTTCGGTAAGTTGTTGTCCGCTCGCAGTTATCGGTGCAACTGGTCAGAAAGAATAAAGGCAGGAGTAATAGAAGTAGAGTAGCTTTCATAGAATCATGGCTGCTGGATAACTTCATGATTCTTAAGTATGACCAACCGTTGTAATGTATTGAAAAATAAAATTGCCAGGCTGTCCTGATTACGGCCTGGCAATATTGATCTTACACAAAAAGGGCAAATTATTGTTGTTTGTATTCGTAGATGGCTCCATCAGCAAGGACCGCTCCCCGCGGAACCCGCTCCGACAAATAAAGTTTCATACCGGCCAACTGGAAGGATTGCTCGGTAGAATCTTTACTGAAATAGATAATACCTTCTGTACTGCCACCTTTTGGGAAGGAGAGCGTATAGGTACTATTTTGAATCGGTAAACCGTTCCGAACCTGTCGGTATGAACCATTACTTACCAGCCCATCAAAGGTCAGGGTTTCAGAATAACCAGCTTCAGAAGCGGTAACCGTCTTTTGAGTCATTGGGTACGTAATGGAATTGAGCGCCCAGTCGCCTGCCAGTGGCGAAGTGGGGAATACACAACCACATATGCGCTTTTCACAACTGAATACGCTTAGAATCAGTAAAACGATGCAGGAAAAAAGTCGACGGTTTTTCATAATCAGTTTTGTTTTTCATAGACCAGTACTCTCGGCTGATCGCCACCATGATAAAGCCGAAGCTGATGGTCGGTTGTCAGTTCATAACGGGCTACTGCCTTCAGGTTTTTAAGATAGCTCTGCTCAAATTGCATGGCTACGGGCGTTCCGGCTTTATAAGTGCTGTTGAGCTGATCGGCCATCATCATACCATCTATGGCGGCAAATAAATTCAGCGTGTAGGCATTAACGCCAGCTTTTCCACTAGCTTTAAACGATGTGACATCCTGCGGTGGATGCGCCGTGTCTAAAGCAAAAACCAATGTCACATCATAAGTTGAGTCAGGTTCTACGAGTTTCCAGGTCCCAATTAGCCCCGCTATTTTGGGGGCTAGTTCTGATTCTGACCGTTTGCATTGCACCGTAGAGATTAATAGTAGTAAGCAGCTAATTGACAGATAAATAACGCTGAGCAAATGTTTCATTCAATTTAGTTTTTCGAAGATCAGCCTATCCGATGTTGAACTGCCGGAATATAGCCGAAGCGTATTCGGGGAGGTCAGTTCGTAACGGGTAGCGGCTTTTAGCTTCGTGTAATAGCTTTGTTCGAACAGCATAGCATCGGGCGAACCCGCTACTTTTGTGGTAGTAATAGCACTAACGTCGATCGATCCTGTTGCTGAATTCACCAATAGAGCTGTCGTTATATACGTATTAACGGCGGCATCACCCGTAAATTTTAACGAATAAATGCCGGATACGGTACCTCCCGATGGCTGATCGATACCGACCGAAAGGGTAGTCTTAAATGACGACGCTGGGTTAATCAATCGCCAATCGCCTAGTAACTGCTGGGGATCGGTTATTGTTGAAGGGCTATCCTGAGCCTGTTCGCAGCCAAAGCATAGCATCATAGCCAGAATAGCTATAATCCCGGTTTTCATGAGTTCGTTTTGGTTGGATCTGCGATTTTACCAACGAATAAGATGGTTCCCGACGTTTTTTCGTGAATGACAAAAAGGAACGGGCGGTCGCATAGTACAGGTAGCGGGGCTGAGGTCACCGAAATACCTCCGGTTGTGACGGCTGCCGCTTCGGTGCCTTTTTCATCGACAGCCACGAATGTGTTCTGCTTCACAAAACTAAGGGTTAAGCCGCCCTTTGCGTTGATTTTTGTGAAATCAGCCGCATCCGTAAAGGCGGTAGACATACCCAGCGTTGACAGCGTTTTATTCAGCTTCACCTCATACTGCATCGTAAACTTCGGCAGACCAATGTCGATAGTACCCGGTGCCATCGCTTTCTGAAGCTGAGCCCATTCTTCACTATTCAGGCTATTGACAAGGGCATCGGCCGAGCTGTTTTCGGAAGGGAGTAGTACTGTCATAGCGAATTTATCGGAACCATAGGGTAACTCAAAGGCCGTGTAGTTGGATCGGGAAGCCCGGTTCAATTCGGTGTTGAGCCGCATCATACGCACATTGGTGGTGCCCCCTGTTGCCAGTTTAAAGGGTATATCGACCGTTTTGCTGGCATCGAATTGTTTTTTCCAGTCCCCTTTAAAATACAGTGCATTCATCAGAAACATGACATTGTCAGGCTGAATCTGGTCAAGCACTTTCGGGATTTTTCCATTCGTTTTCTGGCTGGCCCATCCGTTAATTTTACCCAATGTTGCCGGATCGTTGAAATCCTGCGCCGACACCTCTGCCTGAAATGACTGTTTCAGCAAATCCTGAAAAGAGTTTTCAACGGCAAACGTATTCCGATACCATACTGAATTGGCGAGTCCCAGCGTCACCTTTGAATCGACGCCCGGCAGGTTTTCCATTAAGTTTTGGTAGGTCTTGTTAGCGTCGGCCAGCGTTTGGGTATCCAGTTTCAGAGTTTTCTGTATTTCCTGAGCAGTTTGACCATTGGCGCCGTTTAGAATCATACCCAGGGCAATGTGTAAGCTCAGGGGCGAAATAAACACGTTTTTAGCCTGGCCTTCTTCAGCAACTACCTCTTTGGTCACATCGAACGCAAACTGAGTGGTCTGGCTGGCAAACGGAGCCGATACGCGCAACTCACTGGCCGTACTCGTATCTGGACTTAGATTTGAGTTCTTACAGCCTATGGTCGTAAGCAGAACTCCGATTGTTATGGTTGCTAACGTGGAGAAAAGAGTCGGTTTCATATCGTATTTGTTGTTTAGTTAGCTCAAGTGGGGAATTACTCATAGGGGAGCTGTTCACTTACATACGTTGAGGGCAGCCCGGTGAGTCCGTAATCTATCGACCAGGGCTTCAGAACCTGGAATCGTTTGTCCATATTGGAACGTAACCCGGTGTTTCTGTTCGCCAAGTTGTAATTCAACGTACTCGGCTCCGCCATCAGCGCAATCCGGGCAACCCAACACAGTAGGTTGTTTGAAAAATGCATCCAGATCAATAGTACCCAGCAGGTCATTTAAATCAGTCTGGCTAATCGTTGACTGACATGTTTTGGTCGTCAGGTTTGATTGAACGCCATTGGGGCGCTGGGTAAGTGTTAAATTCGTTCCACTCAATTCATAGTCGAACGCGCAGTAGCCGATACACATACCTGCCGAGGTGCCCGTACGGATAACCAGTCCATCAGCATCTGTCAGCTTTCTGGGGGATAGGCTACTCGTGCAATGGCCAAACAAGAGAATAAATCCAGCTACGAACAGAGTCTGTTTCATCGTCGGATTCGTTAAAAGTGGTAATCGACCCCAAAACTCATCCCGGCCGTATTGGGCTTACTTTGCACTTGCGATTCCGATTGCGTACCTAGTCCCAGAGAGGGCTGATACATCCCGGCTACCGAAGCTGACCACTGACGCGTAGGCCGATACCGGAATCGGGCTCCCATGGCGGCTGCCAGTGATACAGGCCGATAAATACCATCTTTTGCTGTAATTTCCAGTTGGCTGTCGACCGTATTTCGAATGAAAATATTGGTAATGATGCCGCCTAGTAAAGCCAGGCTTAACTTTTTCTTTGGCCGCAACTGATACCCAACCTGAACCGGCACCTGCATATACTGATAATCGTTGGTCAATACTTGCCGTATCTGACCGTTGTAGCTGTTCTGATAGGCTGAATTAGAAACATTCGCATAATTCGCCTGTGGAACTGCATAGGCTAAATCACCCCGGTGAATGCTATTCCGAAGCGCATCGACGTACAGATTGCTGGAAGCTGAGTTCTGAATAAATCCAGCCGACAAGGAAGCCGATGAAAATTGGGCTGGTGTTTCGAGGGTTGAGCGGCCAGCCAGGTAGCCAATTCCAGATTCGATCGACCAGCGTTCAGAGAGCTGAACACCAGCACCAGCCTGGTAGGCTACCGAGAAATTTGGGCTACTGCTCACATTTTGCTGACTCGTTGTCGACGCCTTTATCGCATCCAGGGAAGCCGAACCGACCGAAGCAACGGACGCCGACTTTATAGAGACCATCGGATTAAACGAACCTGGCATCACACTGGCCGAGGCCCAAGCATCGCGGGATCTTTGTTTCGATTGGGCGATTTCCGGTTTCAGTTCGGGCTCAGCTGGTCGGAACCAGACAATCCGATGAATCTGACCAAATCCGCGTAGGCGTAACGAACGACCGGAGAGAGGCTCAAAGGCGATGGTAACAGTCGGATTAGCCCCATCTGTTTGCGTAACAACCGCCTGAGAAGCCACAACTGAGTTTATTGATGCCTGTGCTGCGGCTGTCGTTACCGACATTCGGGGGGCTGTTCTTGCCTGGGCTAACTGGCCTGTTTTCATCAGCAACTCCGAACCGACTGAATTAGGCACTCGGGATTTCGATGCAAGTGTGGCTAGTGCGCTCGCTGGATACGGTTTGAAGGGAGACAATTGTTGACGTCCAGATTTAGCCAGTGTTTTAGTGCCAGATTCCGTAGTAGGCTTTGAAGCAGAAGCTACCGATTCTGGCAATTCAGTCGATGAGTTCGCTTGATCAGCCTGCTCAGTAGCCGTCGGCTCTTTGCTGGCTGGCGTATTTGCTGGCTTTTCTGCATGCTGTGCAATCACGTTAGGGGCATTCCGTTTGTAAGACAGATTAGCTGACGGTAACGTCTGAACAGCCCACCAGCCAAGCAGTAGCAACGCCACTGCAGCTGCAATGCGAGTACTCCAAACGAATGGTCGTGACGAAGCCAGGCCTGTTCCCCAGAGTGGGAGTATTTTGGTACTGTCAGGCTCATCTAACCGTCGCTCAATCGCATCCCATACCCGAGGGGGCGGTGTTTCAGCGGCTTCGTCGAATGCCTTTCGCCAAAAATTGTCCGGCATATTTTTTTCTAATTCGTCCATCTTTATTCTGTTCAGCGCGGTCGTCCTTCAGCAGGATGGCCATCGGATTGTAGTTTCTGTTGCAATAGGCTTCTGGCGCGGGCAAATTGTGATTTTGATGTTCCTTCGGCTATATCCAGCATCTCTGCAATTTCGGGATGGGTGTAGCCTTCAATGGCATATAAGTTAAATACGGTTCGGCAACCGGGCGGAAGCTCCTGAATCAGTTGCAGCAGGTACTGGTAATTTAGTGTTGGAAGACTTTCATCGGCCTGTGGCAGCACTGGAGCCAGTTCCTGCACGTCGGTAGTATGCTCCCAGGGTTTTTGTTTTCGTATATGTTTTAAAGCCGTATTAATGACAACCCGTTTCAGCCAGGCTTCCAGAGGGCACTCGAACCGAAAGGAGTCGATATGACGGTAAATCTTTACAAAGGCATCCTGTAATATGTCTTCGGCTTCGTCAGGATCTTTTACATAGCGTTTGCAAACGACAAACAGCTTTCCGGCAAACCGCTCATAAAGCAGTCGCTGCATACTCCGGTCCTGTCGTCGGCAGCCTTCGACTAGTGCGTAATCATCCTGCATAGCAATGTTGACACCTCTAAGACCGCATAGGGGTCGGAACGGTTGGAAGCGTACGTAAAAATTTCTTGTTTCTTGATTCCATTCAATTTTGTCTATAATTAGTACTCTGATCGTACCTTTGAGCTGTTTTTACCTAATCCTTTTTTATGAATCGTCGGGATGCCCTACGTTACACGGCTGGCCTGGGTCTGTCCATGCTTGCTTCTCCAGTTCTGACACGACCGATACCTTCCAAAGCTCGCTTCAAAATTGGTGCCTGCGACTGGTCTATTGGTCAGGCCGGTGATATAAATGCTTTTGCGGTAGCCAAACAAATTGGACTCGATGGCGTTCAGGTTAGCTTAAATACCTCGACCGATCATGTTCACCTGCGCCAACCCGATAAACAGCGGGCTTATAAAGCGGCTGCTCAGAAATCGGGCGTGGCTATTAGCGGGCTGGCCATCGGACTGTTGAACGAAATTCCCTACAAATCCGATCCTCGAACAGAGCAATGGGTACAGGACAGTGTCGATGTAGCCGATGCATTAGGCGTTAAAAACGTTTTGCTGGCTTTCTTTAACAATAACGACCTCCGAAATGATCCGAAAGGGATTCGGGTGGTTATTGAGCGGTTGAAAGCAGTAGCACCAAAGGCAGAAAAAGCAGGTGTCATTTTAGGCATCGAATCGTGGCTTTCGGCTCCCGAACTCATGGCAATCATCGAAGCCGTTGGGTCACCGGCTATCAAAGTTTATTATGATGTTTGCAACTCATCCGTTCGCGGTTACAATATTTTTGAAGAAATTCGTGATCTGGGAAAAAACCGAATCTGTGAGTTTCATCTGAAAGAAAACGACCACTTGCTAGGTCAGGGTATAGTTGACCTGGCAAAAGTTCGGCAGGAACTGGATGCGATTGGCTATAAAGGCTGGTTGCAAATCGAAGGGGCGGTTCCAAAAGGCCAGCCCATGCTTGAAAGTTATATCGAAAACAACAAGACAGTACGCTCGCTGTTTAGTTGATGAACCAAAAACATACATGAAAAAGCTGTTTTCGCTGAATCCATTTCCGGTTGTACTAACAACCGTTGGTTTTTTGACGCTGGCCGGTCAGAGCTTTCAGGTAACCAAATCCACGGACTATCTGCTGACTAAGACGTCAGGCCCTGCAATGGCTTCAGCGGTGATTGCCGATTCGAATACGCTCTACCTCCCTGATGATCTGGAAGCTACCTTATGGGCCGAATCGCCCATGTTCCATAACCCAACGAACATGGACATTGACGCTAAAGGGCGGGTATGGATTACAGAAGCAGTAAACTATCGGAAATTCAACAATAAACCCGAAGACCGGCTCAATCACCCCGATGGCGAACGGATTGTGATTCTGGAAGATAAAGATGGCGATGGCAAGGCCGACGATAGTAAAGTCTTTGTAACCGATCCAGAGCTGGTTTCGCCACTGGGTATCGCTGTAATTGGTAATAAAGTAATTGTATCGGCGGCCCCTAATCTGGTGGCCTACACCGATGAAGACGGCGACGATAAAGCGGATAAGAAGGAAGTGATGCTCATGGGTTTCGGCGGTATGGATCACGACCATTCGCTTCATGCCGTTGTGGCCGGGCCCGATGGAAAATACTACTTCAATACCGGCAATGCGGGCCCTCACGTTGTGTCGGATATTGATGGCTGGACCTTGCGTTCAGGTAGCATGTATACAGGCGGAACACCCCATAACAAACTGAATCACGGGAATCAGGTAAGCGACGATGGCCGGGTCTGGACGGGCGGATTGGCGTTACGCATCAACCCCGATGGTTCAAAGCTGAAGGTGATGGCGCATAACTTCCGCAATAATTACGAAACGGCCCTGGATTCGTACGGCAACATGTGGCAAAATGACAACGACGATGAGGTGGTTGCCTGCCGCACAAGTTGGCTAATGGAAGGAGGTAATGCCGGATTTTTTAGCGCCGACGGAACCCGGACCTGGAAAGCCGACCAGCGACCCGGTCAGCCGATTCCGGTGGCTCACTGGCATCAGCAGGATCCCGGTGTCATGCCCGTTGGCGACATCACAGGGGCAGGCTCACCAACGGGTATGGTCATGTATGAAGGTGATGAACTTGGTCCTCAATATCGGGGTATGCTGCTCAGCGCCGATGCAGGTCGGAACGTAATATTTGGGTACAGACCAGAGCCGCAGGGGGCAGGTTACAGAATGACGCGGACTGATTTGATCAGTTCTATGCCCGAAGTCGATGCCAATTATAAATGGAATGCAGCCACTACAGATACGCGTAAGTGGTTTCGCCCTAGCGATATAGCCGTTGGACCCGATGGGGCGCTTTACATTGCCGATTGGTACGACCCAATTGTGGGTGGGCATCAGATGAAAGACCCAAAAGGATATGGTCGCATCTACCGGATCACGCCCAAAGGCAAAAAGCTAAGAACGCCTAAGCTGGATCTTACTACTACGCAGGGTCAGATTGCCGCTCTGCTCAGTCCAGCCGTGAATGTCAGAATGCTGGGTTTTGAAGCCTTGCGGACACAGGGTGAAAAAGTGATTGAACCCGTTGAGGCGTTGTTGTCTTCATCGAATCAGTTTCATCGGGCGAGAGCTATTTTCCTGCTGGCGCAACTAGGGGCGGAGGGGCAGTTTGAAGTCGAACGTCTCCTGAAAGCCGTTGATGCCCCTGTTCGGCTGGTAGCCTTGCGGGCACTACGTAGCATCACACCCGAAAACTCAAAATCGATTCCGGCGCTGACGGCTTCTCAACGGGCCTTGCTTCCGCTGCTGGGCAACTTATCGACCGACCGAAGTCCCGCTGTTCGTCGGGAGGTAGCCTTACGCGATGTGCCCTACGACGAATGTAAGTTTATGCTGCTTAACCTGGTAAAAGGCTACGACGGACAGGATCGCTGGTATCTGGATGCGCTCGGAAAAGCGGCCGACGGAAAAGAAGAAGCCTTGTTTTTCAATATTCGGCAGACTCTGCCCCAAAATCCTGCCGATTGGGATCAACGAGCTGCCAATCTGGTTTGGGAATTACATCCGCCATCGGCCGTACCGTTGTTGAAGAAGCGGGCAGAAAGTACAAACCTAACGGCCGAAGCGCGTGAACAGGCCATCACTGCTCTGGGCTTTATCAAAACGGAACCGGCTGCCAAAGCGATGGTCGATCTGGCCAAATCGGCAGATAAAGATGTGGCTGCACAGGCTACGTATTGGCTGGACTTCCGAAAAGGGAACGATTGGGCTAAACTGCTGAACTGGGACGAAGTGATACCTGAAAAACCACAGGTATCGGTCGAGGAACAGAAGATGCTGGATAAACGCCAACTGTTGCTGGATGAAAGCCTGTCGGATACCGAAAAACGGAAACTAGTCATTTCGATGTCAAGAGACCCGGAAGGGGCTAAAGTGTTGATCGGGCTAGCGGCTGATAAAAAACTATCGGACGATCTGATTAAAGCGGCTGGCCCCGGTATTCGGACCAATCGAGATCAGACGGTGCGAACCATGGGCCGCGAATTCTTCCCGTTGAAACCAACCTTGCATCCTGCACCATCGGCAGCTACGTCGGATGAGTCTGTACAAACGGCTGAGGTTGCGCAGAACAAACCCGCAGATGCTGCTGAACCCGTCAAAACAGCGCCCGTCTCTACAGTTCCTTTGCAAGCCCAATCTACAGACCAGACTACGACTGTCGAATCACCATCGTCTGTATCGACTAATGTAGATGCGGATTCGCCCGTGGCTAAAGTGGCTATGCTAAGTGGTGACGCTAAAAAAGGTCAAACCGTATTTCGGACTAACTGCGCAACCTGCCACAAACACGGCCAGTTGGGAACGGATGTTGGCCCCGAACTCACTCAGATTCACCAGAAATTTGACAGAAACAGCCTGCTGGATGCCATTATGAATCCGAGTGCGGGTATTGCCTTCGGGTATGAGCCTTGGCTGATTACCACCAAAAAAGGCCAAACGTATTATGGGTTTTTAGTGAGCGATGGTGATCAGTCGGTCGTGATCAAGGGGATTAAAGGGTATAAACATACGATTCCAACCGATCAGATTTTTTCGCGTCGGCAATACAAAACCAGCCTGATGCCCGACCCCAAAGCCTTGGGGCTTAGCGATCAGCAACTAGCCGATTTGACAGCCTTTTTGTTGAAGCAGTAAAACCTCAACCTACTTCACTTCATAACCTAGCTTTTTCAGTTGCGAAGAAGTGAGGTTGAGGACGTTGACATCCAGTTTGATAGGAGAGAGGGGCGTATCGGTCGAGTCAGTCTTAACGGCTACGATGGCATCCACAACGTCCATCCCCTTAAAGACCTGGCCAAACACTGTGAACTTATCGTCGAGACGGTGTTCACCTTTTTTGTTTTGCACAATGTAGAACTGACAACCAGCCGAGAGTTTTTCAGGGTTGTTGTCACGTCCGGCCCCGACGGCCCCATAAATATGCCGGATGGCCGGTCTGAACTCAGGTTTCAGCAGGTAGGGTGAATCGGCAAAGCCAGCGGGCGTATCGGGACAACCACCCTGCGCTACAAAATTGTTGATAACCCGGTTGAACGTAAGCGTATCCCAGTAGTTCTGATTTGCCAACTTGATGAAACTTGCTTTATGGTTTGGCGTCTCATCATATAACCAGAAAAGAATCTCGCCCATATTCGTTTTGATCTGACCAATTGGGTAGGTTTTCTCCTTAATGGGAGGGTTGGAAAATGAGATGAGATAAGTCAGCAGGAGTAAAATAGGCGGCATACGTTACGAAATAAAATTAGTGAGTTTGCTCCGTAAAAAAGACACTTAAGCTTAAATGGAGTTCTTTTAACAACTGCGTTCGGCGAAGTTCATATTGCTTTAACGATAACGCCAGTAAGGAGTCGGAGGGGTGTTTAGCCAGCATTTGTCGATGATTTGCCAATAACCGATTTAACTCGCTAAGCTCTGCAACCAATGTATCAGGGTGACGAGGGTCTTGCATATCAGATTGAATTTATCAACTCAATAAAACCACGCGGATTATCCTGCCTATCATTCATAAAGAACGTTTGCCAATAGGCCATCGACGGTACAGTAATCAACTCATAGCGTTCGTCAGTTATAGGGTAAACCGCAATCAAATGTCCATCGACCCGATACGAATCGCGCGAACCACCAATTAACAGATAAGG
>Ga0209930_1001804_pt1 | contig 29882 bp, 28 predicted proteins | sample ThiBiot_500_biof_2_FD_183948 | JGI IMG/M metagenome (GOLD analysis project Ga0209930, IMG submission 183948) | Wastewater bioreactor microbial communities from Cape Town, South Africa - Thiocy_cont_500_biof (SPAdes) | ecosystem: Engineered > Bioreactor > Thiocyanate-remediating >... | reverse complement strand
TTCGTGGACGCGACTGCCTCGCCTTGCTCCACGGTTAGGTAGTAGACGAAGAAGTCCGGCAGATCACTCGCGGCCGCAAGATGAGGCTCTGCGCGTTTATAAAAGCGCTGAATTTGCCTAGTGTTGCTCACTTCTTCCTCGAATATACCCAGACCGTCTTGCCGTTTACTTCAGCCCTGTCGCGCTTAAGTTGGCCCGATCGCACTCCCTTTAACAGGTACGATGGCAGACTGGTTTGCGGCACGATGATCGCCTCTTTGTGAAAGCGCGCCTGGACGTCGCCGAGCGATTTTGGCTTGTCGAAGTACCCCTCATCGATCCAGGACTGGAAGCGCTCGGCGACGCCGCCACCAGAACTTCTCCGGACCCTTTTCTTCGAACTAGATGTCTGCTCGCCGTTGTTCGCGCTCTCGGTGGCCGCGTCCGATTCTTCTTCGTCTTTCTGTTTCCGTCCCGATCTTCGCTTCCTCAACTTGGAGCCTGCCGCCGTGCCATCCAATTCATCTTGGATCGTCCGTAAAGCGACCGCGCGAACGGAATACCGACCACTCTTTTCGGAAATGATATTGCGGTCTTTCAGCTCCTTGAGGAGCGGCCTCAAAGTGCCGCCGGCAATGTTCGTATGCTCTTCAATTTCGCTCGGCTTTGCATCAACGGGCACGACCTCGTCCAACACGTAGGGCCAGCCCTGTTGGGCGACCAGGTAGATGAGAATCTTGGTTTTGTTTGGGAGCCCGTGCACCTCCGGCGTAAACACGATCTCTTTGTGATCGGGGTCAAAGCGAACGTAGTCTGAAATGATTCGCTCAATCACGTCCTCGGCCAACGAAGCCTTGGACGCCACCAAATCTTTGAGCGCCATATTTTTCTCCGAAACGAATACACGCATACACATATACACGAATTGGAGATCGTCAAGGGGATGTTTGGCTTTCCGGTACCTCACATTGCAGCCGCCGGGCGACGGAATTCTGAAACTCGCGGTAGCAAACGATCCGCAGCTGAGCACGCGCCGCTAGTTTTACGAACATGTCGACCAAGTCCAGCTCGGGCGTTACGCTCGCCGTAAAACACCTCGAAGCAATGGGGGCTCTAAAAGGCCGGCAAATGTCTCGGGGTCTGGATGCCGCTCTATCACCCGAACTTCCCATGACCACCGGGACCATCACCACTTCGAGCTTGCTGTCGATCTGCAGCGAATTTCTTCATCGCCGCCGGTTGTCCGCTAGGTTTCCCCTCGAACCTGTCAAAGACGTGGTCGATGCTTGCCAGGCCGCCGTCATCGGCCATGACGACGAGTTTCGCGAGGATCGCTTTCAATCGCGTCAAGCCTAGCTCTCGGCCGATCCCATTTCCAGCAGCCCGAGGGTTGCCTTGTTGGAACCGCTTGCAGGACGGCCACGAAGCGAGAATAGCGGCGGCTTCCCCTCCCGACCGTAGATTTGTTCCTAGTACGCTCCCGCCTTGCGTCGCCACGGAAGACCATACCCCGCCCCGGCAACCCCACGACATCGATTAGAGGACGGCCGGGCATCAAGGCGCCAGCCAAGCTATAAGGAAATTCCCGCTCTGTCAGACTACGCCGCAACCCTAACAGGCCTTATATGACTGAATTAAAGCGATTAATGGCGAATTTATTGACGGACGCTAACCTGATGCGCGTAAGTTATTTCACGTCATGGAGCCAAGCTGTTTTATGTAGATTGTCCTATACCGCTTCGCAAAAATGATAATAATTCATTGTTTGTGTTGCATTTTATTTTGACATTTGTCACGCGAGCAATTCATCTCATAACGTTTGGCGACGGTTAGAAGGAAAATTAAAGAATTTATTTCCAGAAATGTCTATATGGCACTGGGGAAACCATCAGCAATGTGGCTTGACTAGAATCGGTTCGGCAAATAAGAGTCGAAACCTTGGTTTCTGACGAGAGGTGCCATGAAGGCCAATTTCACGCTTCCCAACGGGGCCACCATCGCCGTTGAAGGCACGGTCGAGGAGGTTCAAGCTGTTGCCGACCACGCCGCAACGTACCCGCCGATCGGGTCGATGCCGCCCAAGGATATGCGCTCGTCCGGCGGCGGCAGGCCGGCATGGACGCCTCCAATCACGCCGGGAAACGGCGATGTAGAGGAACCGCCGGAGCTGAATATCGCGTCCGTGGTCTCGATCATCAAGGATTGCCCTGAGGCCGAGCAGATCCAAGCCCGCGTCCTTGACCAACAGCCGCTCAACGCGGTCAACCGCACTCTGCTGTGCCTGTGGGCCGTGTCCAGATACGTCAGCGATCAACTTGGCATCACCTCCGGCGACGTCGAGAAGATCACCAACCAGCTTGGCGTGAAGCTCGACATCGCCACGGCGTCCAAGGTGCTGTCAGACCGCGCGAAAGCCTTCGTGTCGGGAGACACCGTGCGCCGCAAGGGCGGCGCCGTCCGCTACCGTCTGAACAGGCGCGGCATCACCGAGTTCGAACGCATCCTCAACAACGGCCAGTCGGGGTGACGGCCGCCTACCCGAAGGTCGACCCGTGCTTACCGAAACCGAACTGAAGCGCGTCCTCGCGCGCGACCATGGCCGCCTCTCCAAGGTTCTTGCCGCCCTCGCGTCGGCCGGCGAGCCCGTCAAGGTGCGGGACATCGCCCTGATCGCCGAACGGCATGGCTTCCGGAAGATGCGCGCCTGGAACGTATCGAGCATCCTCGCGACCTCCCGTGGCAAGGCGATCCTGATCGGCGGCTACTGGGAAATCACCGAGGACGGGCTGGAGGACGTTCGCGCGTTGATCGGCAACGACAAGACCCGGGCTCCGGTGCCGCCCGCCGCCGATCTGCGCGCCGAAATGGCCAAGATCGCCGACGACACGACGCGCGCTTTTGCAGAGGAGGCCGTGCGCGCCTATGAGGCGCAGATTTATCGGTCCGCCATCGTCATGAGCTGGATTACCGCCATGGACGTGCTGTACCAGGCAGTGCTCGATACCAAGCTCAAGGAGTTCAACGCCGAGGCCAAGCGGATAAACACCGACTGGCGGACTGCGAAGAACCGCGACGCGCTTGCTCTGATGAAGGAACGCGACTTCCTTGACCGAGCAGTTGCCGTCGGCCTGATCGGCAAGAACGTAAAGACGGCCCTCGTCGAGTGCCTCGACCGCCGCAACGGCTGCGGCCATCCCAACTCGCTCAAGGTCAAGGATCGGGCAGTCGCGCATCACGTCGAAACGTTGGTGCTCAACGTCTTCCAAAAATTCGGCGCGCCGGCCCTCCCGCCACCCTAACCAGATGGCGTAAAAGCCGCTCGACGGGCCGACGACACCGGATGGGGCGCCCAACGGGCGATTTGAGGACTTCCGCATACCCGGACATGAATGTCTCTCTATACACTAAAAATCACGCACCGTATTTTTGAAACTGCTTATTTGCTGCCTCATCCTGTGTCGTCGGTCACTCGTCTGGAACTCATGAAGACGCCGCATCCCCTCGCAGAGCCGCCAATCGCGGCACAGACTATTTACCGGCGCAAATGGACGCCGAAGCTCATCCGCGCGGGCTGGACCACCTTGCCGAATGCAATCATCCATCGGCAGGCCGAACTCGGCCTCGACTCGGTGGACCTCAACATCATCCTGTTTCTGGCTTCGTATTGGTGGCGCTCGGAATTGCTCCCACGACCGAGCAAGGCACGCATGGCAGCTGCGATGAAGCTCAGCGAACGCACGATTCAGCGACAGCTCACGTCGCTCCATGAGCGTGGGCTTGTCAGGCGCATCGTGCGCGGTACAGCCACAAACAAGACAACGAACGCCTACGATCTCGGCGGACTTATCCTGGCCGCCACGCCTTACGCCGTCGACATGCGCAAGGAACACTTGGCTAGAAAAAGAAAAAGCGGCGCCTGGAAAGCGCCGCCCATTCCGAGAGGTGACTGGTTTTAAAGCTTACGACGTAGCTCAATGGATAGAGCCCAGGCTTTCGACGTATATGGTTGGCGCCAGATATATACGGGCCTGGAGATGCGGGTTCAACTCCCGCCGTCGTTCCAATTGCCAACAATCTCGGTCTACCCTTCGAGGCCTACATCATGTCCGACAACCTAGACCCGGCCACCCTGCTCGATTCCTTTTCGAAGTTCTTCGACGTAAGCCGCAATCGGCTGGTCTTGATCTTCTCGATCATGCTTGCCGCCGCGTTTGTCGGCGCGATCGACTACAATGAGCACATCTCCGACGTCCCACGATGGATGCTCGTCTTCTTCTACATTTTCGGAGGCATCTGTGTAATTTTCCTAACGGTCAACCTCGGCCTCCACCTCTTTGATGCGAGGAAGTTGAGGCTGGAAATCAAACGGCAACGTGCTGACGCCGACAACCGTGACATCGAGTTATTCCGTGTCGCCTCCAACCTGCACCGCGCTTGCCTCATCTATATCAAGCAGCAAGGTCGGCGTCGTTTCAACGCCGACGATTGGATCACTCTTCGGCAGGCTGTGGGCCTCGGTTTATTGATGTCGCAACATGCGGCACAAAACGTCGTCATTTATGAGGTGCCCGACGCTCTTTGGAACTCGAACGAGCTGATTGAAGCTTCAGCACAGATGGCGCCGATTGTTGGTCCGCCATGGGTACCGGTCAACATGGGTCTGTACCGGGGACCGTAGAGCACGCTTTCACCGCCAATCTCCGGCAGCCTTTCCTCGCGAATGGCATGCTTGGCCCCTGCTCGATGACTGCCGCAGATTATCGCGTCCAACGGCGCGTAAAGCGACAGATCCATTATGAACTGTCAGACCAACGGGATCAAAGCGCAGAGGGCCACGCGTTCGTCGATCATGTAACAAACTCTATCGAGATCACGGAGAAGGTCGACAACTGATCCGCGGATCCGATGACTCTGAATGCAGACATGTTTGTCCGCAAGTTATTCGTCGCCGACCAAGGGGCGCTCGACTTCTGCTAGTGGGATATTTCGTCCGTGTGCTGCGCACTCTGCCTTAGCTCAGCCACGGCTGCTTTCTCGGCTTTGCGTCGGTAGATGAGAGATCCAGCATGATCCTTTGGAAGTCGAGCGAGGGGTAAGCACTGACGTGCCAAACGCTTGGCCAAACTTCTGAGCAAGCCCCGGAAACTGACATTCAAGAGCACGCCCTTAAATTCGTACGAATTTCCTACGGGCACTCTTGCAACGGCCGCCAAACCAGCACAGCGAACGCGTGCTTTTCTGGCGTTGGGCGACTTCGCGTATCAGCGAGTCCGAAGCCCTTTCCGCACGAAGTGCACCTGTCCGAGATCCCGCACAACACACTCTTAGATGCGAAGGCGTCTATATTTGCGACGCGCTCCCACTGAAACCAATGCATCCGCATAGAAGCCGCCTCGTCGATTAGCCTGCGGGGCACAGCCACTTATCGACTAATCTCACCAAATCGTGAAACCTCGCCATTCCACGCTCATTATCCGGTTATTCCCCATCAATACCCATCGCATGAATCCGGCTATTGTATTGGATCAATTCGCCTTCCTTTTATGGCGAATGGCGATTGGCTCGCGGCATAATCTGTCACTCGAGGAGCTCGAACGATGCGTGGCCGTGTTGGCCTACGCGGTCGCTGAATTCGGTCGCGATTACGCGTCGCTGCTCGACGTGGCCGAACGAGAGCTCGAATTGGCGCGCCAGGAAGACCCAGTGCTCAAGGCGCGCCGGATTCTTGAGGCCTACACGCGCGACGGCGGCGTGAAGGCAATCTTCGCCAGCACGGCGTTCTTGAAGGCTAAGGTATAGCCTTCACCGTAAGGCTGCCCATCGTCCGCATGACCCATCAGCGCGTCAGTCAGTGAATCCTTCGCTTCCGGAAGGTGGATCAATCGGTCCTTAAATGTGTGGCGCAGCGAATAGACCTTCTGCCGGTCGCTCTGAAAAAGCTTGCGAGCGGCGAAGGCCTTGTTCAGAAGCGCTGAAAGACTTGCCTCCTTATCGATGTAGCGCGGGAAGCCGTTCGGGTTGGCTTGCATGGCCATCAGCGCGCATCCGACGAGCGGGATCTCGCGGGCGGAGTCCTTGGTTTTAAGGACGCGGTTCTTTGGCGCGATCCTTACGTGGGGAATGTCACCTTCAAGCAGGATGTTCTCCGGCAGAAGATTGCAGGCCTCGCTCGTACGCAGTCCCGTCTCGACCATCAGATAGATGACGCCCCGCGCTTCCTGGTTGATGTCGTCGAACAGGCCGTCCTGCAGAAGCGTCTTCTGAACGTACTCAGGACAGAAAGCCTCACGCTGTCCGCATTCGGCGTCGGGAAATAGCATCCCCTCGAAGTGGTTGACGACGTCCATCAGATAGTGGCGGCGGATGGTGTTGTACATTCCGCCTACCTGCTTCAGATACTTGTTGCCGGTATGCGCAGTGATTTGCTGGTCGAGAATGCGCTCCTGAAGTTGCTCGCGGAAATTGATAACGTCGTTGCGGGTAATCTGGCGCAGGACCTTGTCGGCTTTGACGACGGCCTTGAAACTGCCCAGCGCGAGGACCTTGGCGTCCCGCCACTTCTTGAGCTGACCCGGCGATTTCTTCCTGAGATCGACAGCCTGGATGGTTTCGACGGTGGCGACCATGTCGGAGATCTTGAGACGGTCCTCCTTCTTCGGCGGATTCTTGGCGCCGCCGAGCAGCCCCCGGAAGACGATCTCCTTTCCGGCGTTCTCAGGCGAGCTTAGCAGCGCGACGCGCTGCGCGATGGCTTCGATGCCGGCCTCAGAAAGCTCGACGGCGGGCATATAGGGGACGCCGAATGTTTTGGCGACAGCGACCGCCTCCTCGAGGTAGTGCGGCGGCTGAACATCGAGTCCCTGGCGCTTGGCAGCCCAGAACGCTTCAAGGTCTCGCATCATGCGGTCGACGATGGCCTGAGCGGTCACGCCGCGTGGGTCATCGGTGATGCGCACGTGGGTGCTTCGAGCGACACGCTTGCGTGGATCGAAGGCAGCGAATTCTGATGGGACGCGGCGAATGAAGTGCCAAAACCCATCCTTCTTCATGGGTTTCACGGGTTCTACGGGCCTTGCCATCGCGGGGTGATCCTAGGGGTTTGTTTCCGGGTTTGTTTCCGGATGAAGCCCGCTACGCGGCCCGACAGCGGGCGATTTGGCCAAAAAACCTAGGATTTTGAATGGCAGAGAGGTGACGGAATTAGCAATCCTACGGGGCGCCAATTTAAGCTAAGCCATTGGTTTTATAGAAGCCCATTGAGAAACAATGGCTTTCTTACTCGATTGCTCCAAGATCTTTCCGTGGGCTCCAAAGTCACATTCGACAGAATTGCGACACTGGAGACATCGCCCTCTCCTTCAGATGAGCGAGCACCCACCCTTCATTCCGCAGAGAATGCGTCAATACCCGTCGAAAGATACATCGAGACGACCGCTCGTGAGCGTGAGTGGCCCGCCAAAACCGAGATGCGCAAACGCGCCGAGCTACGTGAATTTCTAGAGGTTCGTGGCGACCAGCCGATTAGTGCTTATCGACAGGAAGACGGTGTCAAACGACAACTTGCGTCTCATCCGTAAGATTATCTGAAGCGAAGTGTAGGAGCGCACGAACCGAGATCCAGCAGTAAACTAGATCTCGGCTAAGACGGCAGTCGGGTGATGACAAGCCTATCTCAATAACAGACCCAAACGTAGAATCCGTCAGGTGTGAGCCGCCAACATGAGCCAACACCGTATGCCCACCATCTGCCACGCCAGTAGCGCCGAACGTGACCATAGTAGATCCCGCCGTAGTAGCGACGGCCAACTACCCAGTTCCTTCGGACATTCCTACGGACGACGTTCCTTCGCACATTCCTATGAACGACATTCCTGCGGACGTTCCGCCGAACAGCTGAATTGCGATAGACTCCGCCACGATTGAACGACCCACGGTGCACGCGGGCGAAGCCGCCGCCACCGAATCCGCCGCCGCGAAAGCCTCCACCCCGCCTGGCGTCTGCATGGGAGAGAAGGGCAGTAAAGCCTATCAAAATGGAGAAAAGAAATACCAAGCTCAGCTTGAGACTAGGCTTCATGACGCACAACTCCTGAACTCATCAACAATGACTTGCTGCCAAGAAGTGCAATTAAACGTTGGCCGAATGATTGGCCGAGGGTGAGTAAACCAAAATAGAGTATGCCGTTTTCGACCGGCAGTCATCGTCTTAATGACCCTTGCAATGGAAACGCGTGCCCAGGTGATTTTAAAAACTACAATCCTACTTGGGCGACGACGGCCGGAAAAATCGGCAACGGTTACCCGCCAATATACAAATTATATTCCGAGCTCTCGCCATAATGCGCTACGTTACTCTTGATCGTGATTTAATTTACCAACACGAGTAAGTGCTTTGACGCGACGACGTATTCGTTTGACTGGCTGATGCTGGCGGCAAAGAGTGCCAGCGCCGGGTATTTGGTTTCCAGCGTGAGGCCGAAATGAAATCAATCAGCTCATTTTCGAAAGCGTATTTGATCCCGCTTATTCCTCTTCTGTTTTTGTATGCACTTTGCGCGGGCACATGCTTCGCGGCAAATGGGCTGCCCCAGGCGGCGGATAAGACGGCGGCAGACGATACGCGTAACGTGTTCGCTCGTTTGGACGATTATCTAAAAAATAACTCGATCCAGTTCACCACATCGTATGACGCACAAAATATTTCACTTGGTTCCTCTCGGGGTACCGCTCACTTCTATGTCGAACGCCCGAACTTATTGCGCATTGAACTTTCCGGTGACGGTTTCTCCTATTTGATGACGTCCGACGGAAAAGTCTTCACCATCTACGATGAGAAAAAGAAGAAGTACGCGCAGCGGCCTGCTACTGAACGACCGATTGAAGCCGTGAACTTATTTACCGGACTAGCCGCATTCCAAGCGCGGGTCCTCCAATTTCTCGGGGTGATTGGTGACGTTGCACGCGGTGACAGCGATCTGAAAGTCACAAAGGCGGGCGTTGATCGCATCGGTGGATTGTCGTGCGTCCGATACGACATGCGATACACGTCCCAAGCCGATTCGGATAAATGGACAGCCTGGCTTCGGGAAGATGGTGTGCCGCTTCCGTGCAAGACCCTCATCCGGAGTTCCGATGAGGGTAGCCAGCAAACCAATGGCTACAATTGGGAAGAAGCAGTTCCGAAATCCGAAAAGTACACTTTTACCCCGCCGGGTGGGAGTACGGAGGTCGAAATCAACGAGCTAGCTCTGCGACCACTCCAGTGAAATGTCGTCTCCCGGGTGCGTCGGTCCTTAGTGCGGTTCAGGAATAAATTTGAATGAGTGTGTTTCGCGTTCAGAAATGGATGCAACATGCCGCTTCGGAAGTTTGACCTTCTCGCGCTCTATCTCCGTATAAGGAATGCGACTAAGAAGATGCTCTATTATATTTAACCGTGCCTTCCTTTTATCATCGGATCGCGCGACGTACCAAGGTGCCCAAGGGGTGTCTGTCGCTGCAAACATTTCATCCCGGGCTCGTGAATACTCATCCCAACGGGTGTAGGATTTCAGATCCATCTTTGAGAGCTTCCAGATTTTTCGACCATCATCAATGCGCGCCTCAAGCCGGCGCGTTTGTTCATCGGGACTGACTTCCAACCAGTACTTAATCAGGATAACTCCAGAGTCGATGATCGCCTTCTCGACGTCGGGCACGATCTTCAAAAATCTCTCGGCCTGTTTCTCCGAGCAGAATTCCATTACGCGCTCAACACCTGCGCGATTGTACCAACTGCGATCGAAAATTACGATTTCGCCACCCGCTGGCAGGTGTGGAAGATAGCGCTGAATGTACATTTGAGATTTTTCCCGCTCCGTTGGAGCGGGAAGCGCAACCACCCTAAAGATTCGCGGACTTACTCGTGCTGTAATGGCCTTGATGGTTCCACCTTTACCAGCGCCATCGCGCCCTTCGAATATGATGCAAATTTTCTTTCCTGCGTGCCGCACCCATTCCTGGAGCTTGACGAGTTCCACGTGAAGACGCTTGAGCTCGCGCTCATAGTCCTTGCGTTTAAGTTTTTTTTCGGAAGAAGATTCTTCATCAAGCTGCGCGTCAACGCTTTTACCTTTTTCCATTGTCGATCCCAGTCTGACTGAGTTCTTTAAAATCGCGAATTTAAAGTACCGAATCAATTTCGGCTATATGAGCCGCAAAGAATGTATCCGACGCTTAACGTATATAAATTTCTATATCTCATCGCGTCGAGTACCGACAGTCGATTGTTTCAGGCTCGCGGGGTAAGAAAGAACGCGAGACCGAGGATCAGGTAAACTGCGAGAAGTTGAACGCCCTTTAGCCAGTTCGACCGCCCATCGCTTGCGATCTGGCCTGTAATGAGGACTGCGACGAACACCGCGAGGATCAAGCCCTTTCCGAAAAGAAGGTCCATGGGCTCGGGCCCAATAATTAAACTTGCCAGGACGAGTAAAGGGGCGACGAACAACGCCACCTGAATGCTCGACCCGATCGCGATCGATAAGCTGAGATCCATTCGGTTCTTTATCGCCGCCGTGATGGCGGAGGCATGTTCGGCGGCGTTCCCAAGAATTGCGATTACAAATACGCCGATGAAAATATCGCTGAGGCCGAGTGCCTGAGCCGTCGGTTCAATTGTGCCGACGAGAATTTCACTCAACCACGCAATCGCCGACGTGCATATCGCGAGCACGGCGATGGACCATGAGAGTGACCAAGGTTGCGAGCTTGTTTCATCGTCTGGCAGGTTGACGCCGCAAAAAAATGATGGGTGCGTCCAGAGCGAAAATAGAAGAAACATGGAGTAGACGACCAAAAGCACCAACGAAATCGAGATGCTGAGGGATTTCTCGCCGCCTGCGTATAGCTCTCCCACGAGGGCCATGGTAGGCGGCGGGAATGATGAGCGCGATCGCTGCCAGAGTCAGCATTGTTGCCTGTGCTCGAGCGCCTGCCAAGTTAAAGTGCTGTTCCGGATATCGCATTCCCCCGGCAAGCATGGCAGCGCCAAGGACGAGAAGGATATTTCCAACGATCGAGCCCACAATCGTGGCTTTCACAACGTCATAGAGGCCGGCACGAAGAGCTGCGAGTGCAATGATAAGTTCTGCGGCGTTGCCGAAAGTTGCGTTGAGAAGGCCTCCTATGCCTTCGCCCGACCGGTCTGCCAATTGCTCGGTTGCCCGCCCGAGCCACGCGGCTAACGGTAAAATGCCGATGGCCGCCGTTATGAAAACAAGTTCATACCGTCCTGGCGCGAAATGATGGAGGACGATCGCGATCGGCACAAAGGCTAGGAACCAGTTCAACATCGCATGTTCTATCGCTCAGGATGCGGACGGGTGTTTGTCTTCCCAATCAACCCAATCTACGGGATACGACGTGAGATATGCCCTCACAGCTGCTCCAATTGTTGGATAGAAGGATTGCTCTCCGAACTGCGTAAACAATCCAAAGCGCTTCAATTTGTCTTTGACGGGGTCTTTCAATTCGGCAAACGAAAGTTTGATACCGGCTTCTCTTAGAGTTTTTTCAAGTTCAGAGAGAACATCGGCCGCTGTAACGTCCACGCTTGTCACGGGCTCAGCTGTTACAACAACCCAATGCACGGGTGTCGGCGAATTCTCGACAGCGCCAATGACGCGTGCCTGAAACAGCTCTGCGTTGGCGAAAAAAAGTGGGGCATCCCAACGGAAGAGAACAAGTCCCGGGATGAGACGAGCCTGCGGGTAGCGGCTGACATCGTGATAGCCGCTTATCCCGTTAGCCCGGCCAAGGATAGCGGAGTGGGGCCTCCATCCATCCCAAAGAAATTCTATAACGGCGATGATCACTGCGAATGCGATCCCGGGTATTGCCCCGAACGTGGCAACGCCTGCGAAGCACAACATCGATAGCCAGAATTCCCATCGCTGCATTTTATAGATGCGGATCAGGTCCTGGATCTCGACCAGTCCAATAGCCGAGGCAATAACGACGGCAGCGAGAGCGCTCGTAGGCAGATTTTGCAGGAGATTGGGAGCAGCGATAATGAGAAGTGCAACCGCCAGCGCACCAACAACGCCGGTCAATTGAGTTTTAGCTCCGGCCGCTTCGGCGACGGGAGTACGCGACGAGCTGCTGCTGATTGGGAAGCCTTGAAAAAAACCGGCGGCAAGATTGGCTACGCCAAGGCCGACCAGCTCCTGGTTAGGGTCGACATATGTTCGCGTGCGCGCGGCGTAGGCGCGAGAAAGAACGCTCGTATCGGCAAATGAGATGAGAGCGACGGCCAGGCCACCTGATAGAACTGTCGTAACATCTGCGAGATTGATCCAGGGAACATCGAATGAGGGTAAGCCTTGCGGGAGTGACCCGAGAACCGACACGCCTGCACTCTTGCTCAACCCAAAAATTTCGACGATCGCGGTTGCTCCTGCGACAGCAATTAGCAGGCCGGGCACTTTACTTCGCTTCAGCGCGAAGATCGTGAGCAGCGCTCCGGCACCTATCAAGAACGCAGTCAAATTCACTCGCCCACCGATTATGCCTTTCATGATCGACCCTAGATCACGGAGAGGTCCGTGACTTTCAAAGGAAAAACCGAGAAGTTTTGGTACTTGGCTCAGCAAAACCGTTAGGGCGATACCGTTCATGTAGCCGTAGCGTATGGGCTTGGAGAGGAGTTCGGTTACAAAGCCCAGTTTGATCAATCCTGCTCCGATGCAGACGACGCCTGAGACGATTGCCATTGCGCTGGCGAGTGCGATCGCGCGAAGTGGATCTCCGCCCGACAAAGGAAGAACAACCGCAAGAATAACAGCGGCGAGTGATGAATCCGGGCCCAGAACGAGAATTCGGCTCGGGCCAAAAAGAGCGTACGCCAATAGCGGGATGATCGTTGCGTAGAGCCCATATATGCCTGGCACGCCGGATGCGACCGCGTAGGCAATCCCGACAGGAACGAGCATCGTAGCAAGAACGAGCCCAGCGACGATGTCGTGTTTGAGCCAAAACGGTCGATATTGGCGCAATATCTGTAGACCCGGCAGCCAGCGGCTAAAGCCCGACCGATCACCTGTTGATTGCGGTGGCAGGAGTTGGCTTTGCTTAGATGTAGGCGAAGCGGCGGGGTTAGTGGCCATGCGATTAAACCATCAGCAGACCCGGATATCCGAGCGACCTCGGTCGAGGGGCTACCGCTCTCACAATGATCCGACGTGCCATCGACGGCAATAGATTTATAAATTGAGATGAGCATCCACCGGATCACGCCATAGGTATCCCGTCGATCATCAAGCAGACGACGACAGCATTAATGAATTGGATCACGTCGCGTGGACGCTGGATCAAAATTCAATTTGAAAGTCGGATGTCGTTGCGACGCAATGCAACGCAACGTCTGCGGAATCTCAATCGTCGGAATGACTTCGGGTGGCGACGAACTTTGTTCACCAAAGGGCCGAACCCTAGAATGAGAGGTATTCCTGTGTTCGCGCCTAAAACCTTGGATCGAACCCGTCACGATTCCTCTCTTGATTTTAAGCAATCTCGGCATATGCTGACGCATATTGATATGCATGCTGATTTTTTGAGTAGCGCATATGGCCGAGCCCGCAATTCCAGCGGCGTGCGAGACTGGCGTCCAATGGCCCTTTGGGCTGTTGCAGGACGCGTGGAACTATTCGATCGACGCTTGGCAGCGGAGCATTCTCTTTCTCGACGTCTTGGAGCAAAGGAGTGCTAAGTATTACGAACATGCCGCGAAAGTCGCGCCGCATGTTCTGAAATTTAGTTGCGAGCTCGTGCTCGACGGACGTGAGCTTAAAAAGCCAGTAAATTACGTCCTTGCCCGTATCATTCCACCTGACTGCAAGAAGCCGGATAAGTTCAAGCGTCCCTTCGTGATTGTCGATCCGAGAGCCGGACATGGGCCGGGCATTGGAGGCTTCAAGCCGCAAAGCGAGATCGGCGTAGCGATGAAGGCGGGGCACCCTTGTTACTTCATCGGCTTCCTTCCCGATCCCGTTAGCAGTCAAACCATCGAGGATATCGCTGAGGCAGAAGCGAAATTTCTCGAGCACGTGATCAGTTTACATCCCGAGGCAGATGGTAAGCCGGCCGTGATAGGAAACTGCCAAGCGGGCTGGGCGGTAATGATGCTTGCTGCGGCGCGACCAGAGCTTTTTGGTCCGATTATTGTGGCAGGATCTCCTTTATCGTATTGGGCTGGAGCGCCAAAACAAAACCCGATGCGATATACCGCTGGCGCGCTCGGTGGCACTTGGACGACGGCTTTGCTCGGGGATGTTGGAAACGGCAAGTTCGATGGTGCGTGGTTGGTTTCTAATTTCGAGAATCTCAATCCCGCGAATACCCTTTGGTCCAAGCACTACAATCTCTATTCCAAAATCGACACCGAAGCCCCGAGATATCTGGAATTTGAACAATGGTGGGGCGGTCATGTGCTTCTCAACGCCGGTGAGATGCAGTTCATTGCCGACGAATTGTTCGTTGGAAACAAGCTGTCATCGGCGTCCGTCAGGTCTTCGAACGGCAACCTCATCGATCTTCGTAATATCAGTTCGCCGATTGTGATCTTCTGTTCGAAGGCAGACAACATCACGCCGCCGCCGCAAGCGTTGAACTGGATAATTGATCTTTACGATAGCGTTGAAGACATTCGAGCTCACGGGCAGACGATCGTCTATGCTGTGCACGAATCTATCGGGCATCTTGGAATTTTTGTATCGGGGTCTATTGCCAAAAAAGAGCATGATCAGTTTGCGAACAACATCGATTTAATCGATACGTTGCCGCCGGGCCTCTACGAAGCCGTTATGACGCTGAAGGATCCCGACGATCCCACGGCCGATCTTATCTTGGGCGACTATCTTATTCGTTTTGAAGCGCGCAGCTTGGATGATATTCGCGAGCTCGGCAGCAATAGTGAGGACGATGACCGCGAGTTTGCGACCGTCGCCCGGCTCTCCGAAATAAATCTTGGTCTCTATCGGACATTTGTTCAGCCCTGGATTCAAACCTGGACGAATGAGAGTTCAGCCGAATTGATGCGCCGGCTTCATCCTTTGCGCATGCAGTACGAATTCTTCTCAGGCGCCAACCCATTCATCCGATCGCTGGCGTCCGATGCCGTTCGGCTTCGGGAAAGGCGCCGACCCGTTTCAAAAGACAACATCTTTTGGCAGATTCAAGAGTGGTTCGGCGACTGGATGGTCCTGGCACTCGACGCCTACAGGGATACTCGAGACGATGCGGCGCAAGCATGGTTTCATGCGATTTATAGTTCGCCATTTCTTCAGGCAGCAGTCGGTCTCAGGGCATCCGATGAAATTCCACGTCTCAGAGTAGGAGATGATCCAGCGCATCACGCTCTCGTTGAGAAAAAAATAGCCGAATTGAAGCAAAGGCTCGCCGATGGTGGCCCTCGGGAAGCAGTTATTCGTGCGCTGCTATATGTACGAATGCCCGATGGAGCCGTGGATGAACGCGGCTTCAATCTTCTCCGAAGAATGCGAGATGAAACCGGCAAAGGTTTGAATCTCGCCGCATTCAAACAGATCCTGCGCGAACAATTCTTGATGTTGCTTCTTGATGAACGTCGCGCGGTTGCCGCCATCCCAGAGATGCTCGCGACCGATCCGGACTTAGCAACCCGAATGAAGGGCAAGCTCGATCGCATGATCGAATTGGTCGGAGTTCACAGCAAGCTGGTGCGTGAACGCTTGGCGGAAGTGGAAGCATTATTTGAAAGTGAAGACATTACGACGATGCCTGCAAAGCAGGCAGCCATTTCGACATCGCGCAACAGCAGACCCGAAAAGCGGCATTAATGGGAGCAAGGTTCGTCGGCCCCCAGACAAACGGAGTTAGCAATGCCCGGACTCCTTCGCCCCGAAGACCTAAAGATGATTAGCTCTGACGCGGAGATGGCAGAGGTTGATCGCGATCGGCAGCTAGCGAACAAAAAGAAGCAACAAGACCGAGCGCTACGCGAGGCTTTCATGTCGCGCAAAGTCGCACCCGAAGCCGTCGAGCGTATAAACAACGCAGTTCGGATCGCCGCTCAAAACGGCCATCATCATTTAGAGGTCATCACCTTTCCTTCTAGCTACTGCAGCGATGGGGGAAGGCGGATCAATATTGCCGACGCGGAATGGCCAACGACGCTGACGGGTTTCGCCAAGGATGCTTACGATTTCTACGACAAGGAATTGCGGCCGCTCGGCTACAAACTTCGCGCGGAAATCATCAATTTTCCCGGCGGTATGCCCGGCGACATTTCTTTATCAATCGCGTGGTGAAACTTCCGAAGGAGAGGCGCCATGGCAGAGGCAATCGTCTCCAAAATTCATCGGCATGAAAAATACGAACGACTGGTTGCAGCGGCGCAGCGTCTGAGTCCGCTTCCGACCGCGGTAGCACAGCCTTGCGACGAGTCATCACTTCGTGGCGCCATCGAAGCGCGGGATGCGGGACTGATAACCCCGATACTCGTGGGACCAAAAGCAAAGATCATCGATATTGCGAGAACAATTGGTCTCAATCTCGATGGTCTCGAGATCATCGACGTGCCGCACAGCCACGCCGCCGCCGCAAAGGCCGTTGATGTCGTGCGCAGCGGCAAAGCCGAGCTGCTCATGAAAGGCAGTCTTCATTCCGATGAGCTCCTTGGAGCCGTGACGAGTCGAGAAACGGGTCTTCGCACCGAAAGACGAATTAGCCACGTGTTTGTCATGGACGTGCCCACACATTCACAGACGCTGTTTGTGACGGATGCTGCAGTTAACATTGCGCCGGATCTGATGGCGAAACGTGATATCGTCCAAAACGCAATTGACCTCTACACGGCCTTAGGTCTCGGCAAGCCCAAAGTTGCTATTCTATCGGCCGTCGAAACAGTTACCACCGCCATTCCGTCGACTATTGAAGCAGCCGCGCTTTGCAAGATGGCTGATCGTGGTCAGATCACCGGCGGAGAACTGGATGGACCACTTGCGTTCGACAATGCCATCAGTTTAACGGCGGCGCGCGTCAAGGGCATCAAGTCGCCCGTGGCGGGGCATGCGCAAATCCTTGTCGTACCGGATTTGGAAGCGGGCAATATGCTCGCCAAAAATCTTACGTTTATTTCTAATGCTGACGCTGCTGGAATCGTTCTGGGAGCAAGAGTGCCGATCATTCTGACGTCGCGAGCGGACAATGTTCGGACACGCCTGGCTTCCTGCGCCGTCGCCAAATTGCTTGCTTACAGCAGACGGGCCAACGCTCCGATCAGAGCATGACCAATGTCCGATACCATACTGGTCATCAACGCGGGCAGCTCGAGTATTAAATTTCAGCTGTTTGCAATTGCGCCCGAAAAACAACTCGATCGGCGGCTTAGAGGTCAGATCGAGGGTATTGGGACAAGGCCACGATTAGTTGCAAGCGATGCTACCGGTCAACGTGTCATTGATAAGGTGTGGGGGACCGACGAAGTCGGCGAATTGCATCACGCACTTGATAGACTGGTCGTGTTCCTACGCGAGTATGTTGGAAGGTTGCCCGTTGCGATTGGGCATAGGGTTGTCCACGGAGGACCGGAATTTATTGAACCAACGTTGCTCAACTCCCGCGTCCTAGATCACCTGCAGCGATTTGTGCCGCTTGCACCTCTTCACCAACCGAACAACCTCGCGCCAATAAGAATCGTTCTGGAACGACAGCCGCACCTCTTGCAGGTCGCATGTTTCGACACTGCTTTTCATAGACATCATTCGGAAATTGCGGACCGCTACGCGATTCCCGATCGACTTTATCGTGAGGGCGTGCGCCGATATGGATTTCACGGGTTGTCGTACGAGTATATTGCATCGAGGATTCCGCAAGTCGCTCCTGAAATTGGCGATCATCGGGTCGTCGTCGCTCACCTCGGAAGCGGCGCATCGATGTGTGCGCTACAAGGAGGAAAGAGCATTGAAAGCAGCATGGGATTTACGGCTCTGGACGGTTTGCCGATGGGTACGCGTCCAGGTCAGATCGACGCCGGCGTCGTGCTCTATCTAATGAATGAAAAGGGCATGAGCTTTAAAGACGTCGAGCATTTCCTTTATAACGATTGCGGTCTCAAGGGCCTCTCGGGCATTAGCAATGACGTCAGAGATTTGCTCTCGAGCGTCGACCCAAGGGCCAGGCTGGCACTCGACTACTTTGCCTATCGCATCGCGCTTTTCGGGGGGATGCATTGGGCGGAATCGATGGCTTGATCTTTACCGCCGGAATTGGAGAAAACGCACCGGCAATTCGCCGAGCGGTGGTCGCTCGCATGTCGTGCTTCGGTATAGAGCTGTCGGAAACAGCGAACGGAAAAAACCAACTCCGCATCTCAAGCGATGCCTCCCGTGTTGGGTGTTACGTGGTGCCGACCGACGAAGAGCTGATGATTGCAAGGCACACATTGCAATTGTTGCAAATGCAAAAAATGCCCAAGGAGAAGCGGGCATGATTGATGTTTCTTCGCTAAACTTGCTCAAAGGCAAAAAGGCGCTCGTTACCGGCATCGCAAACGATCAGTCCATAGCGTGGGGATGTGCTAAGGCATTTCACGCATTCGGCGCAGACGTTGCGGTTACGTATCTTAATGAAAAAGCTAAACCGCACGTCGAACCCCTGGCTAAAGAGGTCGGCGCGCAAATCCTCATGCCTCTCGACCTCCAGCATGAAGGGCAACTTGAGGACGTATTCGAAAAAATTGAGAAGAGGTGGGGAAGGCTCGATCTCTGCCTTCACTCCCTCGCGTTTGCTCCGAAGGATGACCTGCAGGGTCGCGTCGTCGATTGCTCCAGAGATGGATTTCTTCGTGCAATGGAGATTTCGTGCTGGTCGTTTATCAGGATGGCCAAGCTTGCCGAGCCACTCATGAAATCAGGTGGCGCCTTGTTCACGATGACTTACTACGGCTCGCAAATGGTCGTGGAGCACTACAACATCATGGGTCCAGTGAAAGCCGCTCTTGAATCGACGACAAGATATTTGGCCGCCGAATTAGGACCAAAAGGCATCCGGGTGCATGCAATATCTCCCGGTCCTCTGAAAACGCGCGCCGCATCCGGAATTACGGCGTTTGATAAGCTTCTTCAAAAGGCACAATCAAAAGCGCCAAGCCGGAGCCTAGTCTCGATCGACGATGTCGGCGTTGCGGTAGCTTTTCTCGGCATGGACGGGGCGAAACTGATAACCGGCGAAACGCTCTATATTGATGGCGGCTACCACATCATCGATTAGACCCGCCCAGAGGGCGCCACTAAATTGCTATCGTTGGAGGGACGGGCTTTTCAGATTTATGGCAATCACTAAATGTGCGATAATATAATTATCTATGGCAATCTATTTTCGGAAACGATAGCGTTGATCACGGCTGAGGGACTGGCGAGCAAACTAAGCTTACTCCAAATGGAGCAAAAGAATGACCCATAAAGTGCTTTGTGCAGTAGACGATACCGGCCATTCCGAGAGCGCAATAACCCAAGCGGCTGAACTGGCAAAAGCCACCGGAGCCGACCTCACTCTACTCGCCGTCAATTTGCCTGCCGGAGGCGACGGGCGAGGTGGAATTATTGTTTATACCTGGGAAAATTCCGACGAGAAACGCGTTCTCGACAATGCTTCTGCTGTCGCGAGTAAAGCAGGTATTTCCAATCCCAAGACGGTAAGCGTGAGAAGCCGCGATGCGGCGCGCTCCATCGTCGTTTACGCCGAGGACAATGGAATTGACCATATCGTCGTCGGTACGGGCGGCAAAGGCAACATAGCGCGGCTCGTGCTTGGCTCGGTCTCAAGCAGTGTAGTTGCCCGTGCGCATTGCCCCGTGACGGTTGCAAGATAACAGGAAGCGCCGAGGTGCTTCTTCTTATTGCGCTGCGCAGAAAATTCTGTGCAAGCCAATTGGAATATCCGCGACCACATCGTTTCGTATATTGCGATTAATTTCATGTGGCTGGTATCGCCGCAAGCTCATGCAGCCTGCTTAATCTCCGGCTTCGTCGCAGGGCGGGCTGAAGGTCTAAATTTCTCGCGTATAGCTTGGAATGTGACGTAAAGGGACGGGATCGCGAATATGCCGATGATGGATGCGGCTATCATTCCGCCGAAGACGGGTGTCCCGACATTGCGCCGCGCGAGTTCGGAAGCGCCCACCGCGACGACAAGAGGAAGCAGTCCTAGAATGAAGGCAAAGGAAGTCATCATCACCGGACGGAAGCGTAAACGGCTCCCCTCCGTGGCGGCTTCATCGAGCGCAACCCCACGCTCGCGTTGCTCTTTTGCGAATTCGACAATCAATATGCCGTTCTTCGCCGCAAGGCCGATAAGAACGACCATTCCGATTTGGCCATAGAGATCTAGGGTCAGCCCCCCGATGGCGATGGCTGCGAAAGCTCCGCACACGCCGACGCTGACGGAAAGAAGAACCGGCACCGGAATCGTCCAACTTTCATAGAGAGCTACCAAGAATAAGTAGGCGAACAGCAACGCAAACCCAAGGATGAGCGCGGTTTTTCCCTCTGCTCGCTTCTCTTGGAACGCTGTGTCTGTCCATTCACCAGCATAACCATCTGGCAGGGTGCGGGCGGCGACTGCCTCCATCGCGTTCAGCGCTTGTCCCGAGGACACGCCTGCTGCCGGGGATCCTTGAATCGTGACCGCGCGAAGATTGTTATAGCGAATGATCGATGGCGGACCGACGACGACTCGAACCTCGACGAGGCTCCGCATCGGGATCATCTGGCCTTTTTCATTGCGCACGTTGATCCGGTAGAGATCGTCGATACTGGAACGATCCGAGGCATCCGCTTGAACCTGTACCTGCCAGGTGCGGCCGTACAGATTCATGTTGTTGACGAAATACCCGCCAAGGGACGCTTGCAAAGCTTGAAAAACATCGTTGAGCCGAACTCCCAAAATCTGCGCTTTATCGCGATCGATATCGAGATAGAGCGAAGGGTTTGTCGCCGAGAAGGTACTGAACACGCGGTCCAGTTTTGGGTCCTGGTTAGCGGCGACGAGTAGCCCGCGCAAAACTTGGGCCAATGCTTTCGGATCCCCTCCCCGCAGGTCCTGAAGGACATACGCAAACCCGCCTCCAGATCCGAGGCCGATGATCGGCGGCGGTGCCAACGGCACGACCGTGCCTCCAGGAATCTCTCGGAGCTTGGGGCCGAGACGTTGAATCAGCGAACGCACACCCAGAGCGCGATCCTTGCGTTGCTCAAATGGCTTTAACGTCACGACCATGAACGCAGCATTTGACTGCGAATAGTTATCGATAAAATTGAGGCCCACGACCGAGGTCACGTCCTGAACAGCCGCTTCGCCTTTGAGAATCGCCTCGGTCTGGCGGACGACATCAATTGTGCGGCCCACCGATGCGCCACCGGGGAGCTGTGCGAGCACGAACAATGCGCCTTGGTCATCCTCGGGGAGAAATCCGGTTGGAGTCACCTTGGCCAGCCCATAGGTGCCTGCGAGCGCGACGCCCACTAACGCCAGGCCAAACAGAGAAATTCGCAACAAGCGAGCGACGGCTGCGCCATAGGCGTCCCGCACATTGTCGATCGCTCGCATGATTGCACCGATCGGGCCTCGTCGCGGCCCATGATGCGGTTTGAGGAGAATGCCGCACAACGCTGGGGACAGCGTTAGAGCATTGATCGCCGACAAAAGCATCGCAACGGCAATGGTCACTGCGAACTGACGAAATAGTTCTCCGGAAATGCCCGGAATAAAGGCGACAGGCACAAAGACGGAGAGCAGAACCAACGTTATGGCAATGATCGGAGCCGTGATTTCGGCCATCGCTCGTTTCGTGGCCTCGGGCGGCGATAGCTCCGGATGTTCTTCCATCACGCGTTCGACATTCTCGACCACGACGATGGCGTCGTCGACCACAATGCCAATCGCGAGGACAATTGCGAGCAGCGAGACTGTGTTTGCCGAATATCCTATCGCCAGCAGAACAATAAATGCGCCGATCAAGCTAACCGGAACCGCGAGAGTCGGTATCAGCGTAGCGCGAACGCTGCCCAGAAAGAGATAAACGACGAGCACCACAAGAATGAACGCTTCAATCAGAGTCTTGCGCACTTCATGGATGGTGTCCGTCACGAATTGCGTCGGGTCGTAGGTAACCTTCCATGCCATGTCATCGGGAAACCGCTTCTCGGCGGTTTCAAGCTTGGTGCGCACCGCTTTCAAGGTGGTGATCGCGTTAGCCCCTGGCGATTGGTAGATCGCTATAACGGCGGCGGGACCCCCGTTGAATAGAGTATCGCGATCCAGATTTGCGGCTCCCAGCTCAAGCCGGGCAACGTCGCCCAGCCGCAGCACCGAGCCGTCAGGGTTGGTCCGCAGTACGATCTTCTCAAAATCAGCAGCGCTATTGAGGCGGCCCTTCGTTTGGATATTGAGTTGAAGTTGCTGCTCGTTTGATATCGGCCGCGCGCCTATCCTGCCGACGGCGGCTTGAACGTTCTGAGCCTGGATCGCATTGATGACGTCACCGGTCGTCAGTCCCAATCCGGTCAATCGGTCGGTTTTGACCCAAGCGCGCATCGCGTAGTCTTGCGGTCCCCAAAGGACGGCGTCGCCAACGCCGGGTGTGCTCTTTATTTGGTCGAGCAGGTTGATCGTGACGTAGTTGGATAGAAAGAGCGGATCATGGGTGTGCTTGGGCGAGTAAAGCGCCACAACGCCAAGAAGGGCTGAGGATTTCTTCTTAACGGACACGCCTTGGCGCTGAACCTCGGGTGGCAAGCTCGATAGCGCGACTTGGACCCGATTGTTGACATTCACGGTATTTATATCGGGATTGGTTCCGAGTTCGAATGAGCAGATCAGCGTATAGCTGCCGTCGTCCCCGCTCACGCTCTTCATGTAGATCATCTTATCAACGCCGACGACCTGCGCTTCGATGGGTTGCGCGATCGAAGTGTCGACAACGGATGAATTGGCTCCCGGGTACGTCGTCGTGACCTGCACTTGCGGCGGAACGATATCCGGATATTGAGCAAAGGGGATTGCGTATAGCGCTAGGACGCCCGCTATCGTCGTGACGATCGCGATGACAATGGCAAGTCTTGGGCGGTCGACGAAGATAGAGGATAACATCCCTTCAACTCCGATCCTGGAGTTGAAGGGCAGGCGTTGCGATCACGGCTGCGCCTGGGCGCACGCTCTGCAGACCGTCGACAATAACCTGCTCCCCTCCGCTCAAGCCCTCCTCGACGATGATGCTCGTGCCTCTGCTTTCGCCGCCGGTCTTTACCCTCCGGATAGCGGCTTTTCCGTCATCGACGACGAAGACGTACGTCCCTTGCTGATCGGCGATGAGTGCCGACTGCGGGATGACGACTTTTTCGGCAGGCTTGCCCGCTTCAATCGATACATGGACGAGTTGCCCGTCAATGAGTACGCCTTTCGGATTCGGAAAGGCGGCACGAACGAGCACGGTATCGGTCGTGCGATTGACCGTAACATCGACGAAATTGACGGTGCCTTCCTGGTCGTACTTGCTGAGATCGGCGAATTGCAAATTGGCTTTCAACTGAGTGACGTCGAGTTGTTTCCCTGTCTGCCGCAAACGCAGGAATTCCCGCTGGCTAACAGGGAATGTAACGTACATGGGATCTTGGCTGACGATGACCGTCAAAGGCCCGCTCTCGGGGCTTACGACGTTTCCCTTGGTGACGTTCGTTCGACCGATTTTTCCCGTCACCGGGGCAACAATATCGGTGTAGCCGAGGTTGATCTTAGCCGTGTCCAGGTTGGCCTGATCGATAAGGATCGTGCCCTTGGCCTGTTCATCAGTGGCACGCGCCTGATCGCGTGCGACGGCTGAGCCAACGTTCCTCTCATACAATTCTTCAGCACGTTGCAGTTGGACTTCGCTCAATACCTTTGCGGCCTTGCTCCGGTCGAGTGCGCCCGCCGCTTCTCCAACTGCGGCCTGAAATAACCCCTTCTCGATTTTGTAGAGGGACGCGCCAGCCTGCACCAAGTCGCCTTCTTTGAATTCGACCTCTTCCAGGTAACCAGTGACACGCGCCCTGATCTCAACACGATCGATGGCCTCGACACGGCCGACAAAATCCAGCGATTTTGCAATTGGCTTGCGCGCAGCGGTTACGACGCCGACTGATATTTGTGATGGGGCTTCATTCGGCTGCGCAAGGGCCGGAAATGACATCAAATAAAGTGCAACGACCGCGCCTAATGTGTTGCGCATGCCGCTCTCCTTCCTAGTACCCCCACAATCTGCGTTGTGTTGGCTACGATCCGAGAACGTGCGTCGAAGTGATAGATCTCGTAGGAGAGCCGATACCGAAGTTGGTTCGTGCCCCAGTCAGTAATTCAAAAGTTCGCTCGCGGCGATGTCATTAAATCCTCTTAGGGTTGAAGATTTAATCCGAACACTTGCCTAAGGACGACACGCCAAAGCCATCGGGAGATATATTATCGAAAATCATCGTGAGAGCCAAGAGCGTTTGATATGGAAGTTGATGCTAATAATGACTCGGAGGATCGAAGCTGCTCAGCATGACAACACACAAACTGTGGACGCTTCCTTGGTGACGGCTTAGTATGAGCGCCAGCGATCAGCTGATATATTCGCCCCAATTCATCATTGATTGGCTCCCTTTAATGGAGCGTAGCGTGCTATTGGTTCGATATAGGGGGCACCCATTTACAAACGGGCGTATCCCTCAATCGGGACATCGCCATCGCGGATGCCCAGGATAAATTTACCGCGCTGGATCTAAGCTGAAGTGGTGGAAATTATTCGCGCAAATTCATGGACCCGATGGCTAAGCAGACAGACAGCCCAAGCGCATAGAGATCGTAGTTGAACCGGAATTTAACGAATGCCGGAGATCGATACGCAGAAGGATCAGACCGTCGCGATCGATCTTGCTATTCGTATCAGCTTGCTTACGTTGCTAGCTTATTTGTCGTTTGCAATCGTTGCTCCGGTTCTGACGATCTTAGTGTGGAGCGCCATTCTGACGGTGGCGCTTTACCCTATCTACCGCTGGCTCGCACATTGGCTCAATAGCCCGAAGTTTGCCGCCGCATTCGTTACGTTACTTTGCATGCTTGTCGTCTTAGCACCTGTGACGTGGCTTGGCTTCGGTCTGCTCAATGGAGTGGAAGTCATTGTCCAAAAACTTGACAGCGGATTATCCATTCCTGCCCCTCCAGAATCGATCAAAGATTGGCCAATCGCTGGAGATCAAATCTATCGACTTTGGACGCGCGCCATTACGGACATCAGCTCACAACTCGCTGAATTAGCACCCGCGTTGAAACCTGTGGCTGGCTGGCTCCTCCAGGTTGCGTCGAACGTTTTGATTGGGCTGCTCAAGTTCCTGCTCTCGATTATCGTAGCAGGTTTTCTCTTTTGCCCAGGCCCCAAGCTTGTCAAAGTACTTGCTCGGATAATGGAACGCGTTCTGAACCCGCGAGGTACAGAAATGGTGGAACTGGCCGGCGCAACTATCCGCAATATTTCTCGTGGCGTTCTTGGGGTTGCGTTGCTGCAATCGTTTCTTGGAGGGATCGGTTTTCTTGTGGCCGGCGTACCCGGCGCGGGCATTTTCGCTTTCGTTTCGCTGGTCCTTGGAATTCTCCAAATTGGTCCAGGCGTTCTCTTTCTGCCGATCCTTGTCTGGAGTTGGATGACTCAGGAAGCGCTGCACGCCCTTTTGTTTACCGCCTACATGGTGCCAATTGGGCTATTGGATAACGTTTTGCGCCCGATCTTAATGACACGTGGTCTCACTACTCCCATGTTGGTCATCGTCATCGGCGTCATTGGCGGGACGATCGCCTATGGAATTATTGGCCTCTTTGTTGGTCCGATAATTCTTTCTGTTACCTGGGAACTAGGCCAAGCCTGGATGAACGGAAACAAGTCCGTGACTGCTTAAATACTAAGGCTGTCGCCGGATGATATGCGGCCGTCCCGTCCATTCGACTCGACATTGGGCCGAGTGCTGCGGGATCAAGCATGTACGACTGCCGGGTGACGCAGAGAGGCCGCCGCGGCCTCGTAGACCTCGGCCAGCGATCGCTCACAAACGGTTTCCATACATAACAATTCCATGTCGGACCCTTGACATTTTTGTGACAATAGGGCGCCCTACCTAGGCTACTTGGCCTATTCTGCTTTCGACCATTTGGCTTGATTGACGAAGCAAATTCAGACGGGGGGACCGTGCTGATGCGGAGTTCAAGGCGCCGGGCGGCGGCATCGTTCCGTCATGGAAGAACGAAATTCCGAACGCCAAACCGACGGCACCGCGCGATGGCCGCGAGCACCGTTTTCGATCTCGCATTGACGAGCCCCTCGAACGGCCGGGCGATCCGCACTCATTCTTCCACCTTGCGACGCGGGTTATCGACAGCATGACGACGCTGCGCGTGTCGCAAAAACTGGAAATTGCTGACGCCGATTGGCGGTTGATCGGCGATGCCGTGAGCGCACTTCCGGCGGATAAAGCTCACAAGGTGCAAAACCACGTCGGCGCCGCGCCGCTTGAAAATGCGCGGTCAGACCTTTCCTCGATCATCGACCGAATTCAGAACGGACCGTGGTGCTTCGTGCAGCTTCGCGGAGCCCCGCTGAGCACAGAGGATATCGGTCGCGGCGACGTTGACTTCCTCGCCAGCCGATCGTCCGTTGACGCACTATTGAGCGCGGTATTCGAGTGGACGCTTGCGGGCAAATGTCATGCGGTCATACGATCGCGCTCTACCGATAAGGTTGGCCTCGAGATTTTCGACATCGACGGAGGCGACAGTCTCTGCTTCGATTTCTGGATCGAGCTTTGGCAGCTTGCCGGCGGCACGAACTATCTTAGATTCGAAGATGTCGCTCATCTAGTCGCGGCGTCAAATGGTATCGTGAGACTACCGCCCGAGATCGAAGCGGCGATCTACCTCGAGCATCTAGTCAGCAAGAAGCGGAAGCTCGACAACGATCACGTGCGCGGACGGCTCTCAAACTACGAAAGCACGTGCGCTTCGGCTGGTTATTCCGAATTGGCCGCTGCGCTCGCTCTGATCCATCGCTCGAGCAAGATCGACGAACAGGCGCTGGCGGTGAGCCGCAAGCTGCTTGCGGACAATAAGCTCTGGCCTGCCGCGAGACCATCGAGACGATTCCGCCACAAGGTCGTGACGGAGATGCGCGCTGCATGGCTCGACGCTCCCCGCAAAACGCGCAGCGTGTCGATCATGGGCTGCGACGGCTCCGGCAAAACGAGCGTCATCAAAAAACTCCGCGAGGCCGAGCCAAATAGATTCAACAGCTATGTCGGCAAGCGGCTCTATCGAAATTCCATTCTCTACAAGATTGCTGTCGCGCTGATCCGACCGCTGCTGTTTCAAGGGCGGGAAAAGTTCGATGACACGCTGGCACCCTTCAACTATATGCGCGCCGCCGCGGCGCTTCCGTTTCTGAACCTGTTTTCGGGACGCAAGCTGACGCTCGTCGACCGCGCGCTGATCGATTTCGTCATCGTCGACCGAAAATCCGACCATCCGAGGCTCCACCGGGCTTCGCGGCTGTCGCGCGTCTTCGGACATCGCATCCCGGTCATGCATCTCCTGGTTCCCAATGCGCGTCTCTCGCAGCGCAAGCGAGAAATGACCGAAGCCGGACATGCGCGATACGACCGTCTTGTCTTCGACTGCTTATCGCGCCGTACGCCGACAACGTACGTTCTATTTCACAACGGCGGCGACATCGAAACGTCGGTCGCTGCTGCTCGAAACATCATTCTTCAGTCGTCGAGGACATGATGGCCATTCACGACATCAAGCAGATCATGATCGCGCTGCGTGCCCTCCACCGGGACAGGGAAAATCACGCCGTGTTTGGCACGGCAGCGCCGAGGACGGCCGAACTCATTTGGGTCGATCCGAAAAAGATCAACTTCTACATGGGGCAACTGCCTGAAGGATTGAATAATCGTCGGACGAGCGGGCGAATTGTCGACTTCGAGCGCCGTGGCTTGAGCTTCTCGCCGCTGGAAGACGTGATTCCGGTGAAGTCCAGTCTGATGCATTGGCGCGATGGCTTGCCTTGGGAGGAAACGCCCGACTTCATCAATCGCATGACGCGCGTGAAGTTCTTTCGTGCCGGCATCAGTCACAATACCAAGTCAGCGGTCGCGCGGCGGTATCGCAAGCTGGATGAACTCTATCGACGCATTGAAAGAGAACGAGCGTTCAAGACTCAGAAGCAATTGAAGCCCTGGAATTTTCGAGAGTACGGCGGCGTTCAAATCGGCATCGATGCAGCCGGCCGATTTGCCGTCATGCGCGGCTCCGGACTGCATCGCACCATGATCGCGAAGCTTCTCGACCTCCCCTATATTCCCGCGATGGTCGGGCTCATCGACGTCAACGCCATCTCGTATCTGGAATCGTTGCGCACCCCGCCGGAGCATCGCGCGGAGTTTGCTTCGGGCGCATCAGATATGCTCCGCGAGTACCGGCCCTCCGAGAGCCTCGCGGTTGACGCCTCAGCAATGTCGCTTTGATCGCCGCCGCCAGGCAACGCGCGCTGATGAATTCGTTCGTGTTGTATTGAACGTTGATGCAGCGTCGATCACCTGAATATCGAGGTGAACTTGTTCACCAGCGCCCGCTCAGACGTGACATCGGCCTTGCGATAGATGCGCAAGCGGCAATTCTTGATCGTGCCTTTGCTTATTTCGAGCTTTTGCGCGATCTCGCCCGTGCTTTGCCCCATCATGATGAGCGCCAGTATTTCACGCTCTCGCCGCGTGAAGTCGCTGAGCGTGGCGGCAACCTGATCGACATGCTCGTGCTGGGTTTTCGCCGAGGCTTTCGGTTCCAGCGCGTAGATGCGTCCGCCCGGCGCGAGAGGAAAATGGCGATCGAGCGCCTCGGATCGCAGAATGAAATTCCGCAGTTCAAACTTCTGCGCCGCCTTGCTTGCTCCTGCGTGCACGATCTCGTCGATCTCCGGGTCTTGCGCTGCGGCCTGAATCCAGGAGTCGCTCGCATAGACCTGCTCGTGAAAGCGGTCCTGAATGAGCATCGGACGTTTTATGAAGGCGTCCATGCCCGAACGGTTGCTGTATTTGAGCTCGTTGAACAGCGAGCTCAGATGCGCATGATGATAGCCATCGAGCGCCGGAAAGATCAGCTCGGCCCTCGCGACGTCGGCAGCTGAGAACGTGCCCTTCTCGCGCACCAGGAATAACGCCAGGCAACAATGCCCGACCGTCGTGAAGAACATCGCCAGCTCGTCGGAAATGTTGGCGGCGGCGCCAAACATCTTCTCGTATATGATGAACTCGACGTTCTCTGATTTGAGACGCGACAGCGTCAGAACGCCGGGTGCGCCACGGGTTTTCCAATGGCTCGAATACGGATCGATCGTCGAGCATTCGCGCGTGTAGAGCTGCACAATCTCGTCGGGCACGTTGTGCGTATAAAGGATGTCGGGCGGCGCGAAGCGCGAGTAGCGCATGATCCAGCTGGAATCGTGCTGCATCGCAGAGCCGAATAGTTCGAGAAGCTCGCGGTGAAACGTGTCCTGACCGATCGACATCGCGACCCGGCCGGTGCGGTGAAACCATTCCTCGTCGGTCAGGCGCGTGACCGGTGTTGTCTTGGATTTTCCGCTCATTGCGCGAGGTCGACCGTCCGTCTCGGAGCATCAAAAGCCTGCCCCGCAGAGGTGACGCGCGGCGAATGATGCCAATTGGCACTATTGTCTGATCCTCGCCAGTAAAAACTAATCCGACCGATACGTTTGAAAGCCGCCGGCGTCGATTTTCGGCTGGACTTTGTGTGCTGCGCAGCGAAGG
>Ga0209930_1001801_pt1 | contig 29915 bp, 24 predicted proteins | sample ThiBiot_500_biof_2_FD_183948 | JGI IMG/M metagenome (GOLD analysis project Ga0209930, IMG submission 183948) | Wastewater bioreactor microbial communities from Cape Town, South Africa - Thiocy_cont_500_biof (SPAdes) | ecosystem: Engineered > Bioreactor > Thiocyanate-remediating >... | reverse complement strand
TAGTTTTCTTATACATATTTGCATATGACGACATTGATTGCTATCTTGTTCTTTACGGACTAGAAATCAGGAGAGAAACGAAGAAAAAAATGCTGAATGACGTCATTTCGAAAGAATCGAATATGGTATAAACAAAGTCGATGGCTGCAACATGCGGTCTGCCTACGCTCTTTTATGTCTTTTTTTTCTCTATTCTCCGTCAATCGAGCATAGAAGCTAAAGACAAAAACGAATATAAGAGGTGTGTCTCGATAGTTTTGTTATTCTTTGTGTTTTTTTTTCGTTTTGCATCGAGGATTATTAGTATTGCATCATCCAATGATTTTATTATAACTACTATTGTATAGGATTCTTTTCATTATAGTACTATTATTCATACACGCAGACACATACACATATACATATACACATAATCATGGCATTAGATTTTGGCTTTGGATTCGTCGCTGGTGTAACCGGCACAATCGCTGGTTATCCATTTGATACCGTCAAAGTTCGTCTTCAGACTCAAACAATAAATCATCGTTTGTACAATGGCTCGTTAGATTGTTTTATTAAAATAGCCAGACAAGAATCCGTGCTAGGCTTTTATAAAGGCATGTCATCTCCGATGTTTGGTGTTGCACTTATAAATGGTATTGTTTTCTCTGTTCAAAATGCATCCAAAGTTTTATTTGACAATCCTGATACGTACACAGCATTGGCATTGACCGGTGCTCTCGCCGGTGGTGTTCAATCGATAATTTGTTCGCCTATCGAATTAGTTAAAACACGTTTACAAATGCAAGGCATCGGACAACAAAGAAAATTATTCGCGCTAACAACGCATCTCTATGACGGTCCAATTGATTGTTTGAAAAAATCGTACGTGAGACGAGGTGTTCGACACGGTGTTATGCGTGGTCTTTCAATGACACTCGCTCGTGACATACCGTCATTTGCTGCTTATTTTCCAGCATGGGAATTTTTTGTCGTGAACTTTTCGCCGACAGGCAAAGAAGCTGACATGCCGATGTATTTGAGTTTATTAGGTGGTGGTTTTACTGGCATTGCTGCTTGGACAGTTTCCTATCCGTTCGATGTTATTAAAAGTCGATATCAAGCAGCACGAGAACATGTTTATAAGGGTGTTTGGGATTGTGCTGTGAAATCATTTCGTACCGAGGGTTGGCAAGTATTTACACGGGGTTTTGTACCGTGTACATTACGTGCTGTACCAACGAATGCATTTACATATCCGGTCTATGCACTTTTGAAACGTACATTTGATGCACCACGAGATGATGATTCGACCATATATCCAAGCAAACAAAAGTCAGCTACGACGAAATCAACTAAAACCAAAGTTTCAACAACGACAACTCCGTCAATTAGTCCGATGCAATCGATTTAAAATTCAACGAAAAACAAGAGCTTTCTTGGTTATTTTTTTATTGTTACGTATATAAATAAGGTGATGACTTCTGTGAGAATGAATTGACTGTCAGATGACTGAAATTTCACTGTCGTTTTCTTCTTTTTTGACACGAAAATTGTTCGAGCAGGTGTTTCGACTGTTCAGTTTGTTTGTTTTTTTATTTCCAACTCTGTTGAATGTATTGTGAGAACGCTGATTTGTAGTCTCCAATGCATATCTGTTGCTTGACTTTCTTTCTCTTTTTTTTTATTAATGTACATAATACTCTGTCGATTTGATTTTTGAAAGACAAAAAAAAACAACGTTTAAATAAACATTTTCTAGTGACAAAAACGAAAGTCCATCGTTCGACATTTTATTTTTCTCGGCAGAGAACGATATACGTCTATGAAGATTGTACCAAACAAAATAACGTTTTCGTCGATGAAAACAATAAATTTTACCCCCGACTGCTCACTACATTTTTTCTTTCTTCTATATATAAATTCGTCCGTTTTAAACGTAATAGAAGTCGAAAGCACATATAAATATAACTTCGTAGACCGATTAACTCTTATTCTTGTATTTTCTCCAAATGAAACGTTATCAATCTCAGTTAGCTGCAGGATCAACAACAACAACATCATCATCATTATTATCTTCATCGACGGGCAAACGTTCTCATTCCGATATTTTAAAACGACCCAATGACGAAACAAATAAACCAAAGTAATTCAATGACATAAAAATATCAATTCAAATGAATCTATCTGTATGTGTGTTGTTTTGAAGGAAAAATCCATTTAGTACAACGACAAATAATGGATATTGGTGGGATGTAGCTCATGTCACTAGTCGACATTATGAAGAAGAACAAGTTATTAATAAAGAACGACGTTTAACATTTCGTCGAATAGTTAAAATCTTAGTTTATTGCATTTTTTTTCTTCTTGTTTTAACATCAGCCGTTACAAGTAAACTAAGTCTTTTTACAATGATAAATGCGTACAAAAATCTCGAACAAGTTTGTTCAGTTCTACGAAATATGTTTATCTATTCGAAATTCTGTTTTGTTTAGCCAAAAGTTTACATTATTCGATGGCAAATCTTATTACTTATAACCATGATTGTACCTTACATATTCACATTCATTCAAAGCGTGTTCTTATCCAGCTTTCGTATTAAACATTCGCCACCCGTTCTTCTTTCTCTCTGGGTGGGTGTATTCTTCAAGATTTTGTTTCCTACATTTTCATTTCTATTTCTTATTCAGGTCCATTTTATCGAAACATGTCATACAATTGGTCTTTCATTGCTTATCTTTCGAATACTTCCATCGATTGATAATGTAACTGGTCTGTTTCTTATGAATGGTGTTTGTATTGTTCCATCGATTTTAAATCTGTTCTCGTCTCGACAAGAACAAAATTCAACAATGAAAATACTCTCATTGATCACCGATATCACAGCTGTTCTCATGCAACTTTCGATTGTTTTCATTCCGTATATACTTCCCACGGCCGATAAACTACCGAGTTCACTTCAATGGCAAATACCACTTGCACTTTTTCTTATTTCACTTGGCTATTGGGAAAGTTTCATTGAAAGTAATTTCTCGAAAAAACATCTTCTCAAATCGTTTCAACATCAACTTCGATTATTGAAAAAAACACGTCCAAAAGTCTATATTACAGTTAGTCTTTGGAAGATTTTTATCTTAATTTCATCGGCTATTTACTTTCTTCCGACAATTGTCGAACGAAAACTCTATTGGCAAGTATTTCAACAGATTCCAATCGGTGATCAACTCCATCGACACGTTAGTTTCTTCGATGAATACGACGATCTTTTTCGTGTAACCAATCACGTTTTCATGCCGTGTCTTATTCAAATTCTTTCATCGTGCGTTTGCTACTATACCGGACGTATTGCTTGCAAAGTAAGACGAAAGAAAATCTCAATAAGCACATATGTTCAATTAGGTTTTAATGCAATGTCTTGGCTTTTCATTACCATTGACAATGTCGACACTTGTTTCATACGTATTCCTATTTTCTGCGCAAGGATTACACAAAGATATGATTCAAATTGGACAATTATTCTATTTGGATAAACCACAAGGTAAAAACTTGGTATGAAAAATGGATTTTATTTTTTCAATTTTTGTTTATTTGTGAAGCATTGGGCTCGAAATTAGTTGTGATTTCATTAGTTGGATTTTTGATTCTTTGGCTATCGAAAATGAAAATCACCAGTCATGTTTGGTTTCCAACATCGGAACGATTGGCAATGATTTATAAGTTTGTCGTTCGTTTCTCTTTTATTTGTCTCTTTTAAATTCAATTTTCAGATTATTTGTACTTCCATATTACGAATCTTCAATTATCGAACAGAATTTACTATTAAACAAACAGCAAAAAGATCAAATTGATATGAAAGGTAAAAAGAAATAAGCGTACTATTTTCTTTTCTCTTATGAATGAAAACATTCAGATCAACTCGAACCTGATATCTCATTGAAACGTAAATTTCCTATTCCAATGATCTATGTCTGTGCAACAATGTGGCACGAAACCGCCAGTGAGATGGTTCAACTATTAAAATCGATTTTTCGTCTCGATTCGGATCAACATGCTCGTCGAACTGTACAAAAAAATCTTCGTCTAGTTGATCCTGATTATTATCGTTTCGAAACACATGTTCTCTTTGATGATGCGTTCGAAGACGATGAACAAGGCAATCGTGTACCGAATCGTTATGTTAAACAGCTCGTTTCGGCTGTGAACATCGCGGGAGCGTATGTACATGGTGTTGAAAAAGTTGTCGATGATCCGATTAAAATTCCAACGCCATACGGCGGACGACTTGTTTGGTTATTACCGGGCAAAAATCGTTTGATTGTTCATATGAAAGATAAGAATTTAATTCGACATAAGAAACGTTGGAGTCAAGTTATGTATATGTACTATTTGTTATCGTTTAAATTGTTAAGACGAAAATCGAATGTACATAATACGACACAGTTTACATCGAAATTAGACGCAGAATTCATTGGATTTAGTGAATTTTTAAATGGTTTACCAGCTGATAAGAAAATATCTGCACAAAATACATTTGTATTAGCATTAGATGGTGATGTCGATTTCAAACCTGAAGCTGTTCTCTTATTAGTCGATCGTATGCGTAAAAATCCTAAAGTAGCAGCTGCCTGCGGTCGTATTCATCCAACAGGTGATGGACCTATCGTCTGGTATCAACAGTTCGAATATGCCGTTGGTCATTGGCTTCAAAAAGCAGCTGAACATAAACTAGGCAGTGTTCTCTGTTGTCCCGGTTGTTTTTCTCTATTTCGTGGTTCATCATTAATGGATGACAATGTCATGCGACGTTATGCTGATAAATCAACCGAAGCTGCACATTACGTTCAATACGATCAAGGTGAAGATCGTTGGTTAACAACACTTTTACTTCAGCAAGGTTATCGAGTCGAATATTGTGCCGCATCGGATGCTTATACGCATGCACCGGAAAGTTTTACGGAATTTTTTAATCAACGTCGACGATGGATGCCATCGACTATGGCTAATATTATGGATCTATTGAAAGATACGAAACATACGACTTATGTCAATGAAAATGTTTCGAAATTATATATGTTCTATCAAGCTGTTTTGTTTGTTTCGACAATATTAGGACCAGGAACAATTTTGTTGACTATTGCTTCGGCATTACGAACAGTTTTCTCGACGTTAACCATCGCTGAATCGTATACGATTTCAGTTCTTCCGGCTATTTTCTATATGGTCATCTGTTTGAAAACAAAAGCTAGTACACAAATTGCTATTGGTGCTGTTATGACAGGTCTATTGAACAAAAATCAATGATTCAAATTCTATTTGCTTTCTATTTCAGCTTTGTACGCATTAGTTATGTCAATGGTACTTGTTGCTACATCAGCTCAAATTGTGAAGTCAGGTTTTCTCGATCCAAGTGCTGTGTTTCTTCCGAGTGTTGCATTTATCTTTATTCTAACCGGTCTTCTTCATCCAAATGAAATGACGAGTTTAATCCATGGTTTTCTTTATCTTATCACCATTCCTGGCGGTTATCTTCTTCTTGTTACTTATGCTCTATGTAATTTACATGTTGTTTCTTGGGGAACGAGAGAAACTGTCGAAGTGAAAACGAAAAAGAAGAAAACACAAGAGAATCAATCGGAAAAAATCGAACCGAAAAAACGTCGTGCAACTGACATCATCAGTAATATGATTTGGGGCGATGGTCAACAACGTGGTGTTCTCAATCAAGTTGGCGATGTTATCGAACAAGTCTTTCGTCCGACAGCTAAACGACAAGAAATGCTCTTGGAAAAAATTCTCACTAAACTCGATCGTGATGAAGCAAATGCAAAATTACAAGCCAAAGAAACAACAACGGCAACTGTTCCGGTTCCAACCGAACAAAATAAAACTTTAAGCATCACCAATATAACCGATACAACGAATTCAACATTGAATAAATCTCGAAATAATATGATCAATCCGTATTGGTCAGAATTGCCTTGGCTTGGTGCTGATTCAGTCATCGGTTTTCTTCATACTGATGAAATCACTTTTTGGCAACAAATACTCGCGAAATATCTCGCACCATTAGATAAAAATGCCGATGATGAACGTCGTATTCATGCTGATTTGATCAGTTTAAGAAATAATGCTGGCTTTGCATTCTTAATGTTAAATGCCATTTGGATTATTCTACAATTTCAATGTGAATATGTTGCAACACAATTTACAGAAATTATGATTGATATCGGTCGATTCTTTGGCAAAGAAGGAACGAAAGTTCAAGTTCTTGGTTTATTATTCATGATGTTCTTTGCTACTTGCATGATTATTCAATTTTTTACCATGATTTTTCATCGTTGGGGTACATTCATTGAAATTTTAGCAAGTACGAAATTATTCGAAAAACATCGACGATATAAATTAAAACCTGGCTCGAACATCGAAGAAATGACTCGACAAGAAGTTGCTGAAGTTCTCAAAGATCTCGATATTGAACTAGTTGTTCCATCGGCATCATCACTTCAACTGCCCAAAGACAATAGCGCCTATCAATTGGAATTAGGTGCAACAAAAGAAAGAGATATTCATCATCATGATGAAGATTTTACTGATGAAGACGACGTTTATAAAGAACCACCGATTGACTATTTCGATCATCCCGTTGTATTAGATGCAATTGATGAAAGTCGAATTAGATATATTTAATTTTCTCTCTCTCTCTCTCTCGCTCTTCATAACATATTCAAAATAATTAACATGGAATTTTTTTTTCGTTATTTTATTTATTTTACGTTTTCTTTTACCGTTGCTGATATTTATTAATAAACAGTGATTAAATATTCAAAAGAAGAGATAATCTTGAAAATAGTCACATTGATTTTGAATAGTACATTGCTAAAGGTTGATTTCATTAGAAGATAAAGAAAAAAGTTATTCTGCTCTAATCAAAATTAAGTGACTTTGAGATTGTGATCAATTATCAATCAATCAGGTTTTTTTTGTTGATTAAATCTATTTATCAAAAGAAAACCATGAGATGACTTTTCTGTTTAAGGCTCAACAGGAACCTTCTCATTAATAATTACAAGTAAACAAAACATTATCGTTATTTGTTTTTTTTTAATCATTTAGATACTATGTCTAATTGCTGATAGAAATCAAATCAAGGCTTAACTAACTATTAATAATATTTTTCTGTTCTTCCGTTTTAGTTTTTAGTTAATTTGAAAAAAAATGAAATCATTTCAATGCTCAGATTTTGACAATTGTAAGATGTTGCACTTTCATCAATGGTCATTGTGAAACGAAACAAGTATAGGCAAAGCTAACAATGTCGGTTATGCTTCATTGAATTTCAATCATATATATGTATAAAGAGAGAGAGAGAAAGAAAGAAACATTAGATACTCTCGCTGGTTTAGTCAACATGTATAAATTGAACCGAGTGATGAGCCTTTTACATATGCATATATATCACAATAATAAATTCATTGCTTGACAACATGTTGCAACAGAATGACATGTTGATAAATGAACGTGAAAGTGATGTTAGATCATTTCTTTTTTTTTTCTACATCTGTGAAATAGCGACACAGGTAAGTTAACCATTCAAATCAACGATTACTAACGTCTTCGAATAGACTTTCACTTTTTGATTTTTCCTTCGTACGAGACTTAATAGTTGTTTTTTCATAATTGAAGTGATAGATTATTACCTACGTATGTATCTCATTTTTTTCAATGATATATATGATTGATATTAATATCCAATCGTATATCGTTATCTTAAACTGTATATGATCATAAACACCTCAATGACTTTTTTCTCAAGACCTTGCCAATCGTAATTAGACATTTTAAAGATGTGTGTGCGTGTTTTTTTTTCCTACACTTTTCGTATGATAAGAGTTATACCGTATAATTATGAGGAACGATAGTTGATAACAATAAACAACAACTAATTGTATATGTGTTATTCATTTTGTTAATAAATGAAATATTATTAGTTGTAATAAGTGTGAAATGTTTATTTTTTTAAAATTATGATTGGTGAATATGTATTCGAGAGTTAACATTTGACGATGAACAAACGAATTTTAACCGAGTTTATGTATCGGTCACCATTTTGCTTTGTGATGACGAGCCATAGATCAATCCATATCATCTTAAATTTTTTCTCTTTTCTTCTCCCATTTTACATATCTCACATTCTCTCTCTAATATATTCACTGTATTTCAATCGATACGCTTGAGATGAAATATGAAAGATGACTAGTAACTATCACTCTTTTTTTCTCTTTGTACTTCACACATACATACATTTATTTCTTCTTCGTTTTTGGTATAGTCCAGACGTATACATATTCATTTGAATTTATGCATCTCCGCATACGTATTGTTACTGTTGTTTTATTAGTACTAATAGTTAGGACTGTGTTTCATCTATTGTCATTAGTTTATATGTGTGAACGCGTGTGGGCAAATGGTCAAAGGTAATTTGTCAGATGGTATACGAGCGTCCATGAGCTTTTCTCTTTTTTTTTTCGTATCGTTTTGCGACAATTATTCATTTGGTGATATAAAAGTAAATACATATGAATGTTCACGTAATACCTTCACAAGTGCAAAGTTACAACGGTAGAACATTGTCCTCCGATGTTTAGTAATTGAGAGATTGAAAGAAGAAAAAACAGTCGAGAACGACTAGTTCGCAGCATAAAAGTAAATATTGTGTTGATGAGGTGTTTTTTCTCTATTCTAGATCGATTATTTAAACTAGTTGTTCTTATTTTTTGATTTATTTCTTTATTAACAATGATTGACCCACGTTTTGCTACGGCTGGTGCCGTTCCATTTGCAGTTGGATACGGTGGAGCACGACAAATGCCCTTTCAACAACATTATCATCATCGTCATCATCACCATCATCATAATAAAAGCAAAAATAATGTTGCCAGTGATTCACCAATAAGTCGTGATGAATCAATACATAAAGTTGATTATGGACGTCATAATATTCAACAGAGTAAACTATCAATTCGCCTACAAAACGAGTCGTATGAGAGAATTTCGTTCGATTTTTAGATGATGGTGCACCATTTAGTGGTGGATACGGTGTTCCATATGGTGCAGGTGGTTATTCTACAGCTGCAGGTGGTTATTCTACAGGCGTAGGTGGTTTTACCACAGGTGCATCTGGTGGTTTCTATCCACAAGTACAACAACCGCAATATTTCGGTGGTAATTATGGATTTACTAATCAATATCAAGGCAATGTCTATAATCAGGGTCAATACACAAGCGGACCTGAAGCTCCGATAGTAAAACATCATCGACATCGTCATCGACGTCATCGTAGTAATCCCGAAGAGACTGTAACTGGTGCTGGCGTTACTGAACAACCACAAGGTGTTCCAGAGTGAGTTTCTTTTCTTTGAAAAAAAAAATACGAACAATGTTACATTTTCTTTTTTTTTGTAAAGACAATTGATCGGTCAACGTTCGTCAAGTGTATTAAATGATGAAGCAGCACAAGCTCAATCAGTTGAAGGTGAAGCTTCTGGTGAACAAACAGGTAAACGTCGACATCGTCATCGTCGACATCATCGTCAACAACAACAACAACAACAACAACAAAGTAATGAACAATTCAGCTTTCATCAAGGTGCCCAAAGCCATTCATCAGTTGGTGCTGACGGCTATGGACACATCAATGAAGATCTGATCTTTATTGAACGTGGCGATCATAGTCCACATCGACAAGAACCACCACCGGGTTATGAATATAAAGGCAAAATTGAAGTACAAAATACTGAAAAAGTCACTCGATCATATTCTCAAGGTCAAGCTCAAACTGGTGTAACTTACCCATCAGTACAACCTCAAGTACCTGTCCAACAGCCAACAGGACCTTGTCCACCAGGTTGGACACAAGTAGTACTTCAGGCTGCTCCTGGTGGTCCACCTGGCACTACTGTCTATCCTGGACAATTCGGTGCCGGTGTTGCACAAGCTGGCATTGGTGGTTTAAGTGGTTTTAATCATGCAGCAAGTGGCGTTGGCTTTGGCGGAGGTTAATATTTAGTTTTTTTTTTAAATTTTTATAAATACATTTTTCTGTTGATTTATTTATTAGCTGGTCCAATTGGTGCTGCTGGTTCAGGAGCAGGTCTCGCCAATTTAGCGGCAAGTTTACCTTTTCCAGCACAAGGTCAACTCATAGCAGATTACATTGTTGAATCGAATGCTGGTGGTGGTGTCGCTTCAGCAGGTGGTAGTGGTTTTGCTAATACTAATTATCAACAGACATCAGGCGGTAGTTTTACAAATCAAGTGTAAGTTATCATTCGAATGAATTTCTATTCAGAATGAAATATTCTTATTTGCTTGTAGTCAAACTTCGCACACTGAAGCATCTGTTACGGCTCGTCCAACAGTTATTGAAGTTTGGCAGAAGCGTAGTAAAGTAAAGAATCTTTTTTCTTTTTGAAAAAAAAATATTAATTTTTCCTTATTTTTCAATAAGTCTGAAATTTTCGAATCAAAAGGTGGTTCGACAAGAAGTCCAAGACGAAGATCATCGTTTGATTTCAACCGATTTCGTGCTGATATTCTTAATGCCATTGAGTAATATCTTATAGAAATTTATCACAAATTTATTGTTTTCATTCTTCTTCTCCTCAAAATAAATAGACGTATGGGTCAAAACGGTGGCAAAATACAATGGACGGGACATGATGGTGGTACTCAAACACAAATCACTCCAAGTGTTGATGTACGTGGAAAAACAGAAGTCGAACGTCGAACTACTGGCGGCGAAGTTCGTGTTGTTGTTCAACCTATTCAACCTGTCTTCTACATGCCACGACAAGGTGAAACATCCACAACAGCAACAACAACAACAGCACAAACATCATTTTTTCCATCTGGTCCAGCACCTGCTGTTCAACAAACAAGCGGAGGCTCTAATGTTGTCTATGTTCCACGTAATGTCTACGTTCCTGTTATTAAACCTGTTTTTGTTCCACGAGAACGTACGTGTTCATCTTTTGTGATATTTACATCGAACTTTTCTATTTCATTATTTGTACTCTATAGGTGTTATTGTTCGACCTCAAGTTATTCATGTTGCTCGACCTGTTCTCGTTGATCGGCCAGTACCTGTAACACAACGACCGATTATCATCGATCGTGAACGTCCTGTTCCTGTTTCAACTCGTTGCGATGGTCAAGGAGTCACTCAAACGACGAGTTCACATAATATTCAACAAGAATTCGCCTATCAAAACGCTAATTTACCTGGTTCATATGCCGAACAATCAGGTGAATATGCAAATACTGCTAATTTCGAATACACACCATCGCATCACGAACAACAACAATATACAACAACGTCAACGCACGAAGTCACAGGTGAATTTCAAACACAAGAACCTGGCTTTAATATTAATTGTGACGAACAATATCAACAGAGTGATTCAGCTTCGCATTTGAATCTTGGACAGAGTGGTGGTAGTTTTCATGAATCTTATTCAAATTTTGCTCAAGCAGAAAGTGGATCAGCTATTCATGTTGCATCAACTGCTTGTTCAGGTCCGATCGATGTACTCGATGCAACTGTTAATCCTACTTGGCAACGAACGGACAGAACAAGTCTAGTACAACGTTACGGACGACCAGCTCAAGATATTGTTCAAAGAACTGATCAAGTTGAACAACAAATGTATCAAGAACTTCGTCAACGTACGAGTAGCGGCGGTATTCAAAGATCGACCTCAGGAGCTAGTTATGGATCTGGTTTAGGCGTTGGTGGTACAGTTAACTATAATGTTACTAGTAGTTCATTCACAACGAATACCATTGATGATTTTCAAAACTTCAACTCAGGCAATATTGATCAACAACGTTAATTATTAAACAAAAATGATTTCTGTTCTTGTTTTATTCAATATTATTGACACATTGACTGCGTATGTTCGTTTTTTGTTAATAGACATCATTTTTCCCTACGCGACGATATTCTATCGTTGATTATTATTATAATTCTATGTTACGTTTACTTTCTATTTATTCAATTCTTAGACTAGAAGAATCGAGTTTCTTCTCTTGTTATTTGAATATTCATGCTCTTCTTCTTCTTTCTTCATATCCTTCGGTTATAATGTCCATGATGATTCCCTTTTAAAATATTCCGTTTCTTTTTCTCCTTCATAACTAGAGTGAATTAATTCGTTCGTTCGTTCGATTTCAACATTTTGCTTCTTCGTTCAATTTTCAAATAAAATAAAAATTGAATTCACAAAACAAGCGCTTCCTATCACCTAGAATTTCGTTTTCGTACTTTTTTTTCTGTCTCTTCACAATTATCACTGATTTCGTTTGATTCGATGCACCAAAAGAATTCATTGAATAATCATCATCAAGCATCACCACAAGATTATATCGTTGGTGTTATTTACGATAAAACAAAAGATGCTTATCTCATGATAAATCATCGACAACGAAATGGCCTTTGGTTTCCGTTTAATGAACGAACTGCCAATGAAACACCGATTCAAACGATTAAACGTTTGATTGAACCATTGATTCAATATGATTTAGAACAGATACAACTTGCTAAAATTTGCTCAACAAAAACACTTCCATTCAAAGGTCGAGATGTTCTTTTCTATGGCATCGTACCAAAATCAACAACAATCATTCATCTTTGGATGAATGGAAAAACGGATGCAATCGACATCGAACGACAGTTAAATAATCTACAGGATAATATTGCTCTTTGGTTAACAACAAATCAACTGAAATTAATAAATAAATATTCGAAATTATTAAGTATTGAACCGTTATTTATAAATAAACAATTGAAAGATGTTTTTCATTCGACAAATAAATCGAATACATCGGTTATTTTCGAAGAAATGAAAATTCCTCAAATTGAAACAATATCAAAAACAACACACAACAATGCAGCTGAAACATTACTGATTTCAGCTAAAATTTCATCGACTATTCAAGAAAAACTCTACGAGGAATTTCACTATGCTGTTGTACCTTGTGATTATTTAAATTTCGAAACATTCAAAGAATTGATGCTACAGAAAGGTCTCGAATCTCAACATATGTCCGATTATTTTCGTGCATTCGATTCCACTCAACGAAATTACTTGACTTTCCTCGATTATCTACTCGGTCTCGCCGCACTCGATCCAAATACTCAACACGGTGGTATACCAGCTGAACAACGTTGTCGATATATCTTTCGTTATTATAATATCAGTAATAATCAACGAATGAATTTCGATGAATTCAAATCAATGATTAAAGATATACACAAAAATAAAGGACAGAATCTTGAGGGTGATGCGTTGAATGATGAAGCTTTGCAGATGTTTCGTTTATTTGGTTTGAAATCAACCGATCAAGCATTGAATCTCATGGATTTTCTGTCCGGAGTTGGTCAACTTCGATTTCGTGGCACATCAGTTTTATTTCGATTGACAATGTCTATTAATGATTTCTTAAAACGACCAACAACTAAATCGAATATCCTAGTAGCAACTCCAACTAATCAAACTTTAACTACAACAGTAACTGTACCAAAACGATTGAATACACAACAACAAATATCAAATACATCAATCGAAGGATCTCATCCGTATGAAATAGCTACACATATTGTGAAAGTTTGTTTGTTTTTTTAATCTTTTTCTTTAAAAAAATGAGAAATTTTCAGGTGAAAAAAACTGGTATTGTTGTTGATATAACATCATTGTATGATATGGAAATAGCCGGAGCGATCAGTGGTAGTACAGCTTTATTTTTCGATGATAATAATGGTAAATTCGATCGAATTAATAGTCAAGATTGTTTTAATCAACGTACACATGCCAATGAAATGCTCAATGGTCTACGTTATTTCGAACGTGGATCGAAAGAAGGTTGTCCGAGAGTGAATTCATTCGTAGACTTGATTTGTATGATGATGAATAGGTGGACCAGCATTGAAAGATCCGTTTACTTGGGGAAAAGTTGATATGGTTGCCATGGCACGTTGTTTATTAGTTCTATGCAAACAAGTATATTCGATTTTTATGAAAGAAGATCGTCTATTACGAATTTCATCTGCTTGTTATATTCGTACGAAGATTTTCTAAAAATGAATGAAAAAAAATCGAATTATTCATTGATTTGTTTTTTTTATAGTCGGTGATTTGCATGGGAATTTTCGTGATTTAATTTGTTTTGAAAAGACATTCTGGCGGTTGGGTCCAGTGCTTACGCCAGCATCGATTTTATTTCTCGGTGATTATGTCGATCGAGGACAAGAAGGTGTCGAAGTAGTTGCCTATCTCTTCGCTCAAAAAGTTCTCTGTCCTCATAAAGTTTGTCGTTGTTGGATTTTGTGTTCTGATGAACAGAGGTTTGAGTTCGATCATAGATCTATCTATTGCGTGGCAATCATGAACTACGGACTGTTCAGGATATGTTTCAATTTCATGGCGAATGTCGCCGAAAATTTGGCGTAGACCTCGGGGATCAAGTTTGGGAAGAAATCAATCGATGTTTCGATGCAATGCCAATTTGTACGAGACACAAAAAAAATAACCAACGAAGAGAAATTTCTTAATCATTCCTTCCGTTTTTTTGTTGTTGTACAGGCGCTCTTGTTGATCATCGAATTCTTTGTGTTCACGGTGGTATTCCATCGATCGATGTGAAAAATGATTTTTTCAAATTAGTCTCACAAATTCCGTGTCCATTACGTGATCCCGAAAATGAATCGTCTTTTGCTTGGGAATTACTTTGGAACGATCCATTGTCAAATGATATGCGAGATTTAGATAATACAAACAATGGATTTATTTCGAATGTTCGTCGAGGAACAGGTTATTTCTTTTCATCGAAAGCATTGAATGATTTTCTCAATCAAAATTCATTGTCATATGTTGTACGCGCTCATGAAGTTCAGCAGCAAGGTTTCAAAGTAACTTGTTTTGTTTTTATAAAACAAAAAATGGAAGATAATGTTGATTAGTTACAACTGAATGGACGTTTGTTAACTGTGTTCTCGTCAAGTCATTATTGTGGCGGTGAAAATGAAGCTGCAACTGTTCTCTGTGATTCCAATAAACTTCGACTTATTCGATTGGATACGAGTAGTTAATTCAATAAAATAATATCGAGAAAACAAGCCGGATATCAATGAATCAACATTGGATTAGGTGTTTCGAATCATTTCCGATCAACTCTCTCATATCCTGCCTGTATCTATCTTATTTGATTTCAAATTCAATGAATAAGATTGAACTAAGGAAATGATTGAAGTTAAGCTATTTACCAAGAAGAGTGTTTCAGTTTATTAAAAACGAAGAAAGAAAGAACCAGACTATTGATTTTTAGTAGTTGTCTTGACTTTTTGTTCGTATGTATTCTCTTGAAAATGAATGATATAAACATTCGATAAATCTTATCAGTCGACTTGACAATCTAGATTCTCTTAAGAGCTAGCAAATGGTCTTTTTCTTTCTCTTCACTCCACTCGGGCTAGGCAAACAATCATTTTCTTTTTCTTTCATCTTGTCAGTTATCGACATAACGTTTTCTCTCAGCTTGAAATCGAAAAGATGCAAATGATACGATTGATGTAGTGGTGATAGTTGTAGAGATAGTGTGTATTCAATTAATTGATTGATCATCGAAAAGCATTAGCAACAGTGCTTTTTGACTTGAGATATATACACACATACTGGTATATCAATTAGAAAGAAAAACAAAAGTCGATGACATATCTTCATTGCCTTTCGTTTGACAGACAAGTTAACACTTGTTACAAAATCAAATCAGAATAATTATCTATACAGGTAGTAAAAAGTGCCTTGAAATTTTGTGTTTCTTTCGTTCTTTCCCATTCGATGAGAATGAAAAATGACTGTCGATGATGATAATAATCATAATAGTAAATCTCGTATTATTCATGACTTTGATAAAACACGAAAGTCAATTAAAAGAGCCAGGTTTCGATAGCAGATGGACTTTGTTCTCATATGTCTGCGAATGGTTAATCAACAAATTTGTTTTTTGATAAGTATTTAAAATAGAAAGTTTTTTTTTTCGCTCTGTGTCTCGCATATCACATCGACATCATAACATTAAACATCAAATTTCTTTCAAACAGTGTGTGTCCTTTTCGTTTTCTCATTTTGACATACGTTAAATTTGCCAGATAGATTCTCATGTCCAAATGAATTAATATCTAACATACACACACATATCTTCGTATTTTCTTAAAAAGAAAATTATAGATAAGGTCGAATCTATCTGACAGATCTGTCGTCTTAGTTGAAAAAAAAAGAGAGCGAATTTCTATGTTTGTGTAGATCTATTACAGAAACATCATCGATCATGGAACAAGCCAACGGCAAACCTGGTTAATTCTATCTAGATAGATACATGTCGAGCAAACAAACTGAACAAGAACGTATACCAATGGTTGTTTCGACGACCACCACAACAACAACAGCATTAGTCGAAACGAATCATCATCATCGTGATTTAACAATCTTACAAAACAATCGTGATAATTGGAGCAATCGAGTTGTTTATCTTCTGTCAATTATTGGTTTTGTTGTTGATCTCGGTAGAATTTTGTTGATTAACCGAGATTATTATTGTTATTATTGTTTCTCTATTAGGTAATGTTTGGCGTTTTCCAACAACCTGTTATCGAAATGGTGGTGGTGCCTTTCTTTTACCTTACTTTACATTTTTATTTCTTGTTGGTCTTCCTTGTATGTACATGGAATTGGCCATTGGTCAATATCATCGTCTTGGCTATATAACAATCTGGGAACGAGTTTGTCCACCATTGAAAGGCATTGGTTATGCAATGTTGATCATCAATTTCTATGTTTTATCCTACTACAATACAATCATTGCTTGGTCGATTCATTATTTTTTTGCGTCATTTAACGCAGTTGTACCATGGACATATTGTAAAAATTCTTGGAATACAGACAATTGCTATTCATTACATGATAAAAAAAGTTTAAATTTTACGCATAATGCTTCATGTTCATCAGCCGATGAATATTTCGAACGTCGTATGTTGAGATCTCATTTATCACCTAATATCAATCAGTTAGGTTCATTACAATGGGAATTAGTTGGATGTTCAATGCTTGTTTTTCTTCTTATTTATCTGTCGATCTTTAAAGGTGTTCGAACAGCAGGCAAAGCTATTTGGTTTACGGCCTTAGTACCATATTTCGTTTTAGTTATTTTACTATTACGCTCATTGACACTCGATGGAATTTTCGAAGGTTTAAAATATTATGTTGCACCAACATTTCAAAGTTTAAAAGAATATGGCGTTTGGCAAGCAGCTGCCGTACAAATCTTCTTCAGTTTAGGGCCTGGTTTTGGTGTTTTACTTAGTTATGCAAGTTTTACCGATTCACATGATAAAGTCGCTCATACAGCATTAATTGCTAGTTTAGTTAATTGTTCGACAAGTTTATTATATGGTACTGTTGTATTTGCTGGCCTAGGATATTTATCATTTCGTTTAAAAAGTGATGTACGACAATTTACTGAAAGTAATATGGGTCTTGTTTTCGTTGTCTATCCGGAGATTTTAACATCAATACGTGGTGCACCATTATTTTCGATGTTATTCTTTATTATGTTGATTACATTGGGTCTCGATAGTGTTTTTGCCGGTGCCGAAAGCGTTTACACAGCCATAGCCGATGAATTTCCGATATTTGCTCGTCGTCCTCGTCTATCTCGTGCTCTTGTTGTTCTCATCCCATTTCTTGCCTCATTCTCGACATTAACCTACGGCGGCAAGAATATCGTTCATTTCATGGACTTTTTCGGCACATCACCCTCGATTATGTTCGTTGTTCTCTGCGAACTTATAGCTACAGCATGGCTCTATGGCATGGATCGATTTAGTAATGATGTTCAAACGATGACCGGGCAAAAGCCGAATATCTACTGGCGTATAACATGTCGATATATTGCACCGATTATTCTTTGTGTGCTTTATGTTTGTTCGTTTATTCAATTTGATAAACATGAATTCGATAGTTTTGGTGATGCGAAAACAGTCGTACGTGTGAGCATTGCTGGATGGACAATGAGCACAATATCGGCATTGCCCATACCGATCTATGCTATTTGGTGGTATTTAACTCGACGTGAAAAAACATTAAGTCAACAAACAACGAAAACTGTTGTTACAGAACGAATCGACGAACAGCAATCGTTTATTTAATTAACTCTATTTTAAGTATTTGTTTGATTAGATGTTAGACAATTCTATTTTTTTTCTCTCTCTCTTGTATTATGTGTAGATCTATCGATAAATAAGAAAATTATGTTTGTGTGTGTGTGTTTATGCGTATCTAAAAATATCATTATCATCGAGAAGAATACTATGTCGTATTTCATATGACTCATGTAGACATAAAATCGAGTGCCAGGCACGAGGTTATTTATTAGACATAATTACATATTTACAATGAAATTTCAAGCCAAAAAAATGTTTTTAAACATTTTCGAAGAGTAGATAACGTTGAAGAAATCGAGGTAGATCAAGTTTGTCTACAGCTTGATCGACACGAAGTTTCTTTGATAAATAAGTTCGAATTTGTTTTCGTGCGATATTTTTCAATGTACACGGTGTTGTTGCACGTCGATAGATTTCTTTCTTCGTTTTCTCATTAAGACCGACTGATTCGGTAATGTAACTCAATTGATATTTATAAGCTGCATCACAGAGTAATTCAATTAAATTCTTATTCGATTGAAAACGACGAAGAAAACGAAGAACACTGTCTGTTTGTTAGAAAAAAAATAGAAGTAAAAACAAAAAAAAATCAAATCAACGAACCTCGACCCCGTGAAAACGAAATTCGAGCACCATAACCGATTAATAAACGAATAATTCGCATGTCGAATCGTCGTTCATTCGCGTGTTTAATGTAGGCAACGAGTGGCGTTCGAAATGGAACATGCTGATGATGATGTTGAGGTGTATTCGAAAGCGATCGATTCGGTTGAGCATCATTTTCAAGAAGACATTTGATAATTTCATACTGATATTGAAGATACGAGCATTGACAAGCGAGAATCAATGGAGTTACACATTCAGTATCTTCATTAGTTTCTTCGTTTGTATCAACACCGAATTCTAAAACAAACCAATTCAGAATAACAAATCGTTTTTTTTTCGCTTCGATTAATCATACCGACTAAAAGTCGAACGATGTCAAGTGCATCCTTTCGAATCGCTGTTTCCAAAGGCGAATTACACAATTCCGGATGTTTATTTGTATATCCTCCAAAAGTTAACAATTGTCTGACGATATCGCATCGTCTCGTTTCAATAGCTGTTATCAATGCATTTCGTTGTCGAAATTTTCTCGTTACATAATTAACATTGGCATCATATCGACAAAGTAAAGTCACTGCTGGCAAATTACCTTCTCGACATGCTTTTATCAATGGAGTTATTCCACTACGTGAAAGTGCATTGGGATTAGCACCGTATCGAAGGATTAATTCCAATGATTGATAATTCTCGTAGGGCAGTAAATTAATTTCAAAGCCGAGAAAATACTTTTGATTGACATCAGCACCCGAACAAAGAAGTAAACGTGCACAATCGATATGATTATTTTCCAAACAAAGACTCAACGGTTCAGTGATAATATCATAATGAGGGCCGACTAAGGATTGACTTTGAATACTAGTTAAGCCTGTATGAAAATTAACGAGTGACCCATGATCGATAAGTATATGCATGATATCGAGAAAACCGTATTTAGCTGCTAAATGTATTGGAGAATAACCGGCTTCGTCGAGGACATTCACATCAGCGTGATAATCTTCGATCAAAAGACGAACACATTCGAAATCATTTTCGAAGACAGCGTAATGAATTGGGCGAAGGCCACGACGGACACATCCGTCGATGTTGATATATTTACAACTAGAATATCTCTCGAAATACAATTTTCTTTTTTTTTTGTTATTTTTGAATACCTAAGAATTAGTTTGATATCATTGAGCGGTGAATGTTGAACAATAGCATCACGAAGAAGTAATAAAAGTGAATCATCGTCTTCATTATTATCCTCAGACATTTTGTTTTTTGTTTCTTACTCATCCTCCCATTCGACATCTGTATTTATATGTTTCATGATTGTATTACCCTTTGATCCCGTGTTTTTTTGTTCTAGTACTATCCGTGTGCCTTGTTTTTTTTCTCGTCTTACACGTGCTTCGCATCGCGATTGTACAGAAAAGAAAGCCTGGTGTTATCAAGGATGAAATATGTACGCAATATCTTATAAATGCCGTCTCTTCAGTCATGCTGATTAATTGTCATATTTATAAGTACATTTTCCATGTGACAAAATGACATCATCACATGACTCTGCATATGTACGTTATCTGCTGTTTTTTTTCCTGAGAGAATATTTGCTCAATGATTCGAAGGTCAAAAATGAAATCGTGTGACCGACACATACTTATTCACATCTGTGTGTATTTTTGAATAATGAGAAGAAAATTATGTCGGTCAGTTTGACCTCCTTATGTAGTGCGATAGACAAATGTATGCACAACGATTGAACTGTATAATGAAATATAGGTCATAATCGAGAAGAAGAGAAGAGAACAAAGGCTGAATAAATTTGATCGTAACCTAGAAAATGAATGATTTGACTTATATGAGAAAGTAGTTAAGAATATTTCCATATTTAATTGTTTTCTTCGAGAAAGATTGATGAATTTTAAATCATGTGTTCAATCAAGAGAAAAAAAAACAAAAGCATGGCCACTTAAACCGATCGTTTTGTTTTCTTTGAATAATATTTTTTTCGGGTCATATTGCCCCAATTATTTTTCTCTTTGGTTCACGTTTCGCAGAACGAGAGAAGAAGGTCATCTCACTTCATCTTGTCGGTCATCCATTCGATAATTTTCTTTTTGTTTTCTTTTCTCCTATCGATTGATCGATACTCAACGGCTATTTGATCACACCCATTCACATAAACTCGAAGAGAAAAGAACTGTATACATAAGGTCAACGATATTCATAAGAGAGAGAGAGAAAAAAAGAGGGTCAAGATGACCTAGCTTAAACTGACCGTAGACATCTGTGTACATATGAATCTTATTAATCGCTGTCCTAAATCATAGAAACGAGAAAGAGTGAACTAGGGCAATGAGAGAAACGAGAGAAAATTATAGAAGTAAAATGTAGAAAAAAACAAAGGTCAGTTTCGTATCCGAGTCCAACGCGAATAGTCGTGTACCATCATCATCATTATTATTCTTCACGAATAATGACGACTAGCATTCAGGTTAATAGTCTTGCTGAATTTCTTTGATAGTTTTAATTTCATATGTGTGTATAGAAAATGCAACCGAATGATCTTGTACGATCATCTCATTTACTTCCATCAGAAATACAATCACAATTAAGTATGCTTTACGCACTCACACAACAACAGATTTCATCAACACCTTCTGATTCATCATTAGATTCACATGTTAAACGTATTAAGTGAGTGTATTCGAGTTCATCTGAATGTCGAAACCTTTTCTTTCTGTTTTAAAAGGAAAACAATGCCTTTGCCAAATGAACTTCCCACCCAAGTTCCAATGTTATCTGCTACTGCTTCACGTTCGAGTTCAACAAGTGATCGTGAAGTTATTAAAGTTGTGACAACAGCTGGTCCACAAAGTGTGGACAAAGACTTTCTCACACAGTTATTGTCAAGAAAAGATGTTATACCAGCACGAAAACGTCGAGATTTCATTCCGAATGATATGAAAGATGATCAATATTGGGAAAGAAGACGAAAGAATAATTTAGCTGCTAAACGTTCGCGTGAAAAACGACGTTTCAATGATATTGTTCTAGGTAAATAAAAATTTGAAGAAAAAAATATCAATACAAATTGAATTTTCGTTCTTAGAAACCAAAGTTGTCGAACTATCGAATGAAAATGAAACATTGAAGGCTAAACTCAATCTTATGTTAACTCGTTTGAATATGAAAGAAGCCGATATGGAAAGTTTATTCGAAGAAGAACAACGTCTCGGTCATATTTGTCTCAAACCAACGACATCAGCATCCATCGTTCTTGGCCATCGAAATCCATCCAATGATGACGATGATATCGATCATTTATCTCAATCAGTACGACCCAAATATTCGTCATCATCAGACACACATGAAGATGATGAAGTCGAATCAACAACTATCGATGATAGTTCGTTGAATACACGTGTTCAACATCCTTTACTCTACAATCAATTAATGGGAAATAATAATGGAGCTATTGATTTAAGTCGATCAGAGATGAAAACAACAACTCAAAATAAAAGTCCATCACCATCACCACCCAATGAATCTCTATTACAAATTCTTGCCAATCAAATTCTGAAAACTGAATCTCAAACATCAACACGTTTACTAACAATTGCTTCACCAACTGAATCGAAAGTTAATCTTTCCTCGTTGAAACGAACATTCAATCAAATTCAAGACGAAGAAAAACAACAAGCAAATTGGGACGAAGCAGCAATGACATTGTTATCATTGAAAAAATCAACGCCACCACCACCTCCACCGCCATCAGCTCCAATTGAACAACAAACAGCACTTCAATCTGTCTGTCAATCAGTAATCAATGGTCTCCTACGCAAACCAAATCCTCCACGAGCTACCATCGACTATCACAGTACAAATGAACGCAAAATGCAAGGCGAAAACTTCCATCAACAAGACAATATCAATTCATTCAATCAATTAAAATCATTGATGAACTACTTTTCAACAACATCAACCAACAATTCACTTTCAATGCCATCGGCCGCTCAATCATCACCGACGCAAACGCAATCGCATGAACACCGAGGTGATATGATGCCGTTGAAATTGCGCATGAAAATGTTGAATGCTAAGAGTTAAAACGTAACGGAGACGAGAGGACAGGGCGAAACTCTTAACAGTGAAACGAACAGTGTTCGTACATAGGAAACGAGCCAAGTTTATTTCTTTCCCTAGTAGCAATAAAGGGTGGCGAGGTGTGAGCAGCGACACACTCCAAATTAGGAGATGATTGTACAGAGTGAAGGCGCGCTGGACAGTGTGCGGTCGAAAGAACGCAGGCGAGGCCCTCCATTACAGTTCGGCGCTCACCGAGGCGACCTGCACAGTTCATTATTTCTTCTTGTTAAAAACATCGAACATATTCAATGAGGAATGTACATTGTAGTTGTTGTATATTAGTTCTTCAAATATGTGCCATACAAAAGAAAAAAAAACAAAAAAAATATAAAATTTTCGAAAATCAACCCAAAAAAAATAAATGTAACTTTCTGTCTGTGTTGAAAAATTGTCTACATATGCGTGCTCTTTCTTTTAATCATTTGTCCAAGTCCTCGTCCATTGTGCGTGTGTGTGCTTTTTTTTCTTGTGGTTGTAGTTCTATCTATCTTATCTTAGCATTATTACTTATTCTTTAGTTTGTTTTCTTTTTGCTTTGAATATCTTTAGCAATAAATTGTACAAAAAAAGCATTGTTTTTTATTCATTCTCTCAATACAAACAAAAAAAGAAAATATCTGTTTACTATTTGGTTATTCCAATAAATGTTTTCGATTTGATCTCAACCGTTCGATTAACAACGATGATCGATTTACAGTTGTATGAACGAGAGAATATTTAGTTAAACTTGACTCGAATATTGGCCATATATACCATTTAAGAAATAGAAAGATCAGGAAATAATAGAGCACACATTTGAAACCACCAACAACAAATTGAAGTAAACAAATCGACCAAGGATAATCAGATTCTTTGCCGAAAACTTCGTGATAACGTGCCGAACGAACTGGTCGACGACTAGATGAAAAAAACGATGCAATTTTTCTTTTCATTTCAAGTAAGAGAAGAAAAAAACGTACCATATATTCCAATGCCACTTTACCATTCGATCGTATGTATTGAAAAATCAAACAAAGTTCAAAGAAAAGAAAAACGAAAGGAAGAAAACATTTTGTTTATTTTGTAACGTGGCATTTGTCCTTCGATTATTTTGTTTTCGTTTTATAATCGTTCGAAACAAACCAATGAGTATCCAAATTTTAAATAGTCAAATCAGACCTAAAACGGATATGTCATTGAAAATATAATCAAAACACGAAAATATTATGATTTTAATCAAGCATCAACGAGTAAATGAGTGATTGATAGTTGTATCTTTTTACGATGACAGTTGATTATCGTTAATCATCTAGTCGTTCTATGTTTTTTTTTCAACACGAATAAAATTCGAATACGGTTATTCGAGTCGACCTGTTTATTCAAGGATAATATCCGTCCTTCATATTTAACGTACTATTTTTTTGCACTACGATTGATAGTCGAGTCATGACTGCAAATCCTGCTTATAATTTTTCTCAAACAAACGTAAATCGTCTCGCACAAAATCTCTCAGGTCTTTCTCTTAATTTTAATCAACAATTTCGATTTCCTCAGCAACAACAACAACGACGACAACCACCACCACAGCACTACCATCACCAACAACAACAACAACAGCACTATTCTGTGAATATTGACGGATATATTCCACCCTCATTATATGGAAATGATAATGATGTGATTTCACCACATGAATTAAATGTAACGTATGAACGTGGATCAACGGTTATACGAGCGCAGAATAATTCATCCATTGATGATTATTATAGCAAGTTTTTTCGACCAGAAACGGATTATGTTAACATAGAAACAGGTAACGGAAGAAAATGAATTTTTTTAAATAAAATCTTGTATTATTGATTTATAGGTACAACATCAGACGCCAAAACAAAGAACAAGGAAAAGAAAAAAGATAAGAGTAAACACAAAAAAGGATCTCCGAAACAGGGTCAACTTGAAAATGACAAAAGTGCGACTGATCTTAAAGAAACAACTGTCACAAACGATAATACTGTTCAAGCTCAACAGCAAGCAGCGCCCGTTGTTGTTCCACAGGTTGCAGCTCCTGCTATTCCTCAAGTTGCAGCTCCTGTTGTTCCACCAGTTGCAGCTCCTGTTGTGGCTCCAACTGCTGCTCCTATTGCTGCTGCTGTTCGTCCACCTACATCATCATTGTAAAACGAACATAATTATTCATTAAGAACAAGAATGTAATCCATATTTTTTGTCTCTTAGACCTGCTGGAAATACTCAAACAGCTATGAAAAACAATAGCAATCCAGTTGTTTTCTTCGATATCGAAATTGATGGTGCTCCACGTGGTCGTCTCATAATGGAGCTCTTTCGTCATGCTTTACCACGTACTGCTCAAAATTTTCTTTCTCTCTCGTTAAATGAACGTGGCTATGGTTATCGTAATTCGTTTTTTCATCGAATTATTCCAGGTTTCATGGCTCAAGCTGGAGATTTTGAAAAGTCCGATGGCACCGGTGGTTATTCAATCTACGGAGAAAAATTCAACGACGAAGGTTTTCATTTCAAACACGACAAAGCCGGTCTTTTGTCAATGGCTAATTCGGGTCCGAATACGAACGGCAGTCAATTTTTCATCACATTCGGTCCATGTGCACATTTAGATAACAAACATGTCGTTTTCGGACAAGTTCTTCAAGGTTTTCATATACTTAAAGATCTTGAAATGAGCGGATCGGACGATGGTGATGTCACACGAGAAGCTAAAATTGCTAATACTGGTAAACTTAAATAATTAACCAACATAATTACAAGACTTGTCTTCGAATAAATGAAAACAAAATTGAATTTTATATTGCTTTCTCTTCTCTTTTTTGTTGTTGTATGAAATGGACAATGACATTATTCAATCTCATGAGATTTAGTCGGCTACTCTTGTCAGCTATACTCTCGAGAATCGAATAACGATAAGCACACATTTCCATTTTATTTGTACAAGAACAAAAAGAAAGCATACATATATAAATTAGCATATGAAGTCTATTCATCCGGATGACTGTAAAAAAAACGAAGAAGAAGAAGAAGCAACAGGACTAAATAAATGCTGGTTATCTCTTCTGTCTCAATGATTCATTCCACAAATGAAATAATTGTGCATCTCGTTGTTGAAAATTTCGATAATCTTGACTATCAATTGTTTGATAAATATGTTTAAATGACGCGTCCATTTGACTACTATCCGTTGAATTCGACAGATTTTCATGATGATGATACGGACATGTTGTCGAATAGGATGAATGATAAATCGGATTGACTTGTTCATGAGTTTTTTTCTTTAAATTATATTTTCGTATTTGATAACACAAATAACAACATGTAAATAATAATAAAAATGTCACTAAACCACCGATACACGTTCCAATCAGCAGCATATATAAATTCATATCGAATCCATCGTTGAATTTTGTTGTTGGTGATGAAATCGATTGATCCGTATGAAATTCTCGGCAGTATTTATCACGTGCATATTTATGTAATAAGATTACACAGATGTGATATTTTTTGTTCGATTCAATTGAATTCGAGAGGAAGACTTCGGTTTGATTCGGCGAAAGCTTCGGTGTTAAATAGAATGGTTCAGAAATACTGATTTGAATTGAATCGAGAATATTTTGTTCGTCGAAGATAGACCAACGAATAAACAAACCGTTTTCCGATGAAATTCTTATGAACGAAATGTTCAACGTAAGAATACGCGGAATAACGATGGTTTTACATTGAAAATCTGAGCTGACGAACGATTGACTCGACTGACAAGACCATGATGATGCGTTCCATTGAGTTTTTAATGGAAGAAGAGCTTTCAGCCATTCTAAATGGCAATCACATTCGAGTGGATTGTTTTGCAAGTTTAAGAATGTTAAACGTTCGAAAAGAGCATTCTTGTCGATGGTTTTCAATTGATTTGAATTGAGATCTAACGATGAAAGTGAAGAGACTTTCGTGGGAAATTTAATTTGTTTGATTAAATTATTATTCAACGAGAGAATTTGTAAATTCGACGAGATTCTATTGAAATTAATCGAGAGTAAATGATTGGAATTAAGATTTAAATCAATGAGATTGTCGTTTAAAATCGAAAGATCGAATGAAGTCAATGAATTCGAACTTAAATCTAATTGTTTGAGATTGAGATTTGTTTGTGAATCGATTTGAAATCGAGTCAAACTATTTTTCGATAGATTCAATTTTTCTAATTTCGGATTATCTTTTAAATAAATCGATGAAATCTGATTGTTAACAAGATTAATTTGATTATAATTTGTTGACAAAATAATCGAATTCGATATTTGATTATCTTCTAAATCGAATATTTGAATTTGTGATAAATTGGGCAGAGTTCGTATTTGACATGAACGTAGATAAACAATTTCTAATTTCGTCATATTCGAAAGAATCTTTTCGAGATTAATTTCACTCAAATCGAATCGATTCAATTTCAAGACACGTAATTTTTTCAATGGATAACGTGTTAAAAATTCCAATGAATTTATTTGATGATCGCCAGTTAAGATTAATTCTTCTAAATAATTGCCCAACAAACGTAGAAGATCAGGATCGATAAAACTAAGTGAATTATCTTCTAAATTAATTCGTCGAATCGTTCGAATATGTTCTAAAGCCGTTCGACTTAGTTGTTCAATGTTATTATTCGAAAGAATCAATTCATCGTAGGGAAATGATCGTTTAAAAATCGGCATCTGATTGAGACTTTGAGCGTCACATTTGATGTACGATTCACCATTGGTTAAGATTCCACAGTGACAACGTGAGAGATATTCATCAGTTAATGGACAAGAATCAATATGAACAATTAAAACAATCAAAATAAGTAATAAATACATCTGCAAAACAAAAGACAATGAAAGTTAGATCTCATGAGCTTAGCCATGTGCTCGACTATTTCCGTTTGAAAAAAAAGTCGATTATCTTTGTCACAAACTGATTGATATTCTATCCGATGTCGAATTGCCGACAGGCAAGTGTGTTTGACTAAGAGAAACAATATAAGAAAAGAAAAACAATAACCAGATGAATAATCGTCGAAACTTATCGATTAAGATAGGAAATCATTAGTCAAAAACAATCAACAATGATGTAAACCAAAAGAAAAAAAACGAGCGTAAAAGTCAAAAACATCAACGTTTACTCATCATTATTGATTTGTGAAAGCTGTTGATAATATCCCATTGACGCATGGCGCATGTCTCATTGCTAACGGCAGTCTAGTTCATTGACCCCAACTCCTACTGTGTGTTCGAAAAAAAATCAATTGTCATTCTGTTTTATGATGATAATGACCAAAACATGAAGTAGTTCGATAGAATGGAATTGACAGGAAGAAGAAATTGTCGTTGAAATGAAAGGGAATTTCTTGTAGATAGACGTCAGACAACAAACCGGATGATTGACAAAGAAATGTATCGAATGATTTGGGTTTAGTGAATAGTTCATCAATACATAAATATATGTATGTATGTATGTTGCTTGTGTAATCTTACTTGACACTCCTCCACCCATTTCGACAACAGAGAAAAGAGCAAAGAAAAAAGTCAAAAATGTATGATGCAACGAGAATCGGACGCGTACGCGCGCATGTCCAAGAAGAATTCTAACAATGATAGAGAAAAAATAAATCTCGATGAAGAAGCGCAACAATAACAATCATATTGCATGACTTACTATTTCACGGAAAGATCATCTGTTTGTTCAGAGCATATATTGTAGTGTCTGCAGTTTGAATCTCTTGAGATGCTCGCACAGCGCAAACTCTCGAATGACGACGGACTAATCAAACGAATGTTCATTCTTTTTTTCTTCTTATTCACTTAATTGAAAAATATTAGGGTGTATGATGAATTAAATATGTATGTGAATGAACAAATGACAACAAGAGAAAATGAAGAAAAAAAGCTTTAAATGAATTAAGAGCTTTAACCATGCCCATATACACACACACACTCAACTTAAAACATCGATCACTAAAAAGAAAAACGATTATCGGCTTCCCGTGTCGGTCACATAGCATTGAACAGAGAGACGAGAGAGAGAGAGAGAAAAAAGAAAGAATCAACACCTGTTTGAATAAGAAATGGTAAAAGGTGCGAAGTGGCTGATGGTAGATGTTCTAATCTTCAAATAGCTCTTGTGCGCAATTCACTATAATGATAAGTGGTTTCATTTCAATTCCTCTACAAGACAGGTGAAGCCATTTTTCCTCTTTCTCTCTCTCCACTCATCTTATCAATCTCATCGTATGATTATTACAATATATATGCTAATATTCGAACCATGAAAATGGTCGGCTAGTGATAAGATTCGAATATACGTGTGTGCACATCTATCTTTACTCAAGCATGATGCATGATCTTAACAAAGGTAACACTATGCGTACAATTGAATTAGACGCATTTTTACTATGGATGAATTAACGAGTATTGTTTCGAATGTGAAGAAGAAAAAGGCAAGCTAATGATTGATTCATAATAATTTGTTCAAGTGGTTTTCTTCTTCTTCGTCTTTTCAATTTATACATTAACATACGTTTGACGTCTTACGATCGAAAATAAACCGTGGTCAAAGTCAACAAACAAACGTTTCATATACGTATATATACATAAACGAACGACTATAGATGACAGGGATATGAGCTGAAAGACAAACAAACACTACCATATGAATGACAGACGAAAGAAGATTTGAAAATTTTATTCAACAAATGATATCGGCGACGGAAGGAAGATTGAATAAGTATTGAGTTAAGCTCAAACGTTGACAGTATGTTCATAGATTTTGTCAGCTATGTACACATCCTGTCGTGTCAATGGTTCAGATCTGATAACAACAGACGAGTACGATATCGTCAACAAGCGAATTTAGTTTGTTCACACATTTCATTGTTGAAATCTGATAA
>Ga0209930_1001800_pt1 | contig 29953 bp, 34 predicted proteins | sample ThiBiot_500_biof_2_FD_183948 | JGI IMG/M metagenome (GOLD analysis project Ga0209930, IMG submission 183948) | Wastewater bioreactor microbial communities from Cape Town, South Africa - Thiocy_cont_500_biof (SPAdes) | ecosystem: Engineered > Bioreactor > Thiocyanate-remediating >... | reverse complement strand
GACGATCGGGAAGATCCGGCTGAACAGCTGCAGCCGCCGGTACGCCCAGTACCAGCCCGCCGTCGCGCGCCAGAGGAAGTAGAAGAGCGTTGCCGTGATGCCGAGCACGACGAGGCACCGCATCCAGACCGCGAACGTGACCTCGGCGCCGGAGGCGAGCAGCGCGACCGCCGTGACGACCGTCGCGACGCCCAGCAGCAGGCACACGATGAGAAGCCACGTCACGACGCGGAAGGCGCGCCGCACCCGCGGGTCGGACGAGACGGGGACGCGGTGGTCCGCGGCTCGTCCGCCCGCGATGCGGTCGAGCCGCCGCAGCAGGGGTTCGATGGGCATGGCACAAGCTTAAGGCATACTGAAGGTAGGACGACGATCTGGAGAGGGTTTCATTTTCGTAATACGATGAGGCTATGGACGGTGGCGAGACGATCAACGGTGTACCGGTTACCGAAGAACAGATCACGGCATGGGCAGACGAGGCCGAAGGCGGGTACGACGTCGACGCGCTCAAGCGCCGCGGGCGTGGACGTCCAGGGCGTGGAGCGGAGCCCGCACAAGTGGTGGCGCTCCGCCTGACGGCGGACGAACTCGCGGCGCTCGACGCACGTGCCGCGCGCGAGAACAAATCGCGGTCGGAGCTGATCCGCGAGGCGATCGCCGCGTACGCAGCGTGAATGTCCACGACGCCGCCCTCAAGCACGGACTCGCGCCCGACGACATCCTGCAAGCGGCTTCCTGGCCGCTATGGATCGAAGACCTCGACGAGGACTCTCCCGCCCGTCAGTTGCGACTCGGTTTCGACACGCAAGGACGCCTGCTCGAGACTGTCGTGCTCGTCTTCGACAGCGGCAACGAACTCGTGATCCATGCCATGAAAGCGCGCCCGCAGATGCTCGACCTTCTTCCCTGACATCCCGCCTCACGCCTGCACGGCTTGAAGCGGGCGACCGAATCGGACCGCGATCATCGGGAGCCGGGATGCCGCGCCGACGAGACTCGAGAGCGAAGGAGGCAACCGTGATCGCAGCGCTCAACACCGTGGTCGATGTCGTCGAGGAGCATCTCTCCGACGAGATCGACCTGGACCGCCTCGCGACGAGTCTGGGCACGACGGAATACCACGTCCGCCGCATGTTCTCGTCGCTGGCGGGCATGCCGCTGTCGGAGTACGTCCGCCGACGTCGCATGGCGCTCGCCGCCGGCGATCTGCTGGCGGGCGACGGCGTGCTCGACATCGCGGTGCGCTACGGATACGGCTCGACCGAGGCCTTCGGTCGCGCGTTCCGGGCCATCCACGGCGTCGGCCCGGCCGACGTGCGCCGTGACGGTGGCCCCCTTCGCACACAGCAGAGGATCAGGTTCCGCCTGACCGTCGAAGGGAACACCATCATGGACACTCGCATCGCCGATCGCCCCGCCTTCACGCTCGTCGGCCACGCGGCGCGCGTCCCGCTCGTCCACACGGGGATCAACCCCGCGATTCAGGCCCACATCGCCGCACTGCCGGCGGAGGAGCATGAACGACTCAAGGCGCTCGGAAACACCGAGCCCACCGGTCTGCTCCAGGTGAGCGACGACGTCGACCCCGACTACGCGGAGGGGAGCGAGCTCACCTATCTGCACGGTGTCGCCGTCACCCCCGACACTCCCGTACCGGGCGACCTGGACGAGATCCCGGTTCCCGCCGGCACGTGGGCGGTGTTCCGCGCAGCCGGCGAGTACCCGACCGTGTTGCAGTCGGTGTGGGCGGCGACGGCGACCGAGTGGTTCCCGTCGAATCCGTGGCGGCTGCGTCCCGGCCCGTCGATCGTGTCGGTGCTCGACCGCTCGGAGGACTTTCAGTCGGTGACGTGCGAGCTGTGGCTCCCGGTGGAGCGCGCGTAGCGAGCGGCTGAGACCGTCGGATGCCGCGGTCTACTGCCGCCCGAGGCATCCGGCGGACTCGCCGCCTGGAGTGGCCGCGCTTGAATGGTGGCTCATACAAGAGTGCGAAAAGGGGGCATCGTGACCGTCACGTCCATCGATATCGATCCTGAGAAGCTCAAGCGGGCCAAGGAGCTGGCCGGCACGTCCTCCAATCGCGAGACGGTCGACCTCGCGCTGCGCACGCTCATCGCGGTTCGTCGCCAGACGGTGGCCGTCGAGCGCATCATCGGGCGCGCATTCACACCCGACCAGATCGACGCGCCGCCCATCGTCCCCGGGGCAGATCGCACGTGACGACGTACCGCGTCGACAACAGCATCTGGCAGAAGGCGGGGACGAGCACGCCGATCGCTGAGAAGCTGAGAGCACTGACGCCGAACCACCTCATCATCACGTGCCCTCCTCAGGTGCTCGAGTACTGCCACTCGGCGAGGGATCCCCGCGAGTATGCGGAGCTGCGCGAAGACATGGCACAGCCGCTCCCCGCGTGGGCGCACCCCGACGAACAGGATGCTCTCGACATTCAGCACGCGCTCTGGGATCAGGGCCTCGTCCGTGCCGCGGCGGCGTACGACTGCCTCATCGCCGCGTACGCGGTTGTCAACGATGCGGTGATCCTGAACTCCGACCACGACTTCGGGTGTATCGAACGCGCCACCGATGGCAGGGTCCGGCAGGAGTACCTTCCGGCGTGATCGCGGCGATCAGAACTCGAAAATCGCCGCGACCTCATTCGACAGAAGCACGGTGTAAGGGAGGGTGCGCAACGTCTCGGCGCTCACGGTGATCCCGCGTAGCCCCGCAGCCTCCGCGTACTCATCCCACGGGAATGACCCAGGATCGGGCCCATCGCCTCGTATCAGAGTCAGAACCTCTGAGACGACATCTGCAGACGTCCGTTTCCACGAGAGTGGTTCGGCGTGACCGTATCTGAAGGTGGTCACCCCACGATCCATGTCCAGGAGGATCATCGAGTCATCCGACATGCGCAGGTACTGAGTTATCTTCATGCTCAATGTCGGAGTGGAGTTTCCCTCAGGCGGGTCATCGACATCGCACATGACGACCAGGCCTGTGACGGACAACTGAGAGAGGTCGAATCTCGTACGTGCGACGGGTTCGCTACCCGCCTCTTCACGATGAATCGGTACGTACCGAACACTGTCAGCGTCACTCATGGCGAACAGCGTAAATCGGTCTGGGGGCCGTAGCTCGGACCGTAAGGACTCGAGAAGTTCGTCAGGCTGACCTGGACAACGCCTCGCCAGCCGAGCGGCTGTGACTGGTCCCCTTCGCGAGAATGCCGGCGGTAGTCGATAGCGGTGTGACATGCACGCCCGAGGGATCCGCTCCGGTGCGCTGCGGTGCTGGCAGTGGGACCGTCGGCACCATCTCCACCGCCGATCAGGACCTGACTTCGCAGCGCGACGCGCTGCTACGGATGGGAGTCCTCGATTCGAACATCTACGTCGATCACGGACTGACCGGCACCAACCGCGCCAGGCCGGGGCTTCGCGAAGCGCTCGCCACTGTCCGGGCGGGTGACACGCTTGTCGTCACCAAGCTGGACCGACTTGCCCGCTCGTGAAGGACGCACGCGACATCGCCGACGAGTTGACAACCAAAGGCGTCGCACTCAGCCTCGGTGGCAGCAGGTACGACCCCACCGATCCAGTGGGTCGGCTGCTGTTCAACGTGCTCGCCATGGTCGCCGAGTTCGAACGGGACTTGATCAGCATGCGCACGAAGGAAGGGATGGCGGGCGCCCGAGCGAAAGGTCACCTCAAGGGCAAGCAACCGAAGATGTCTGCCACGCAGCGCAGGCTCATGTTCGACGTCCACGACCGCGGTGAGTACACCCAGACCGAGATCGCCGAGCTGTTCAACGTCTCCCGCGCCACCGTCTACCGCGAATTGCAGCGCCGCCGCGTCGCCTTCCTCGCGACGTGCGAAGCGCACATCTTCTGAACCTGCGCCGCCAACGCCTCTCCGGCCGCCACTCGCAGCAGCGACTGGGCTTTGCTCGTCCCACCCAATGCCCGCATGCGGATCGGTCCGCGCGCAGGGCACCGCACCCATCCTCTTGCGGGCATCGACACCCGCCGCTCGTGACCTCGCTCGGCACTTCCAACGTCGTACTGATTGAGTGCGACGATGGTGCTCAGTCTCGATCTAAGAGACTCTGGTAACCCAGTCGACGTTCTCCGCGGAAATCGTAAATTCGATTCGCGTTGTCGGTTCTTAGATCGAGTACCACGGGGTTGTTGGGTTCTTCGAGTTCGCCTGTGATCAGCGCCGAAAGAGGGTGCCGGAAGGATGCCGCGCCGCTCCCGGCCTACGCGCCGAACTGCGGATAGCCTCCGGGCGTGATCCTTGCCCAAGTCGTCGAGAGTACGCCCGCCATCGAGCCCACGGTCCTCGTTCTGTTGTCGATCTTCGGCGGTGCCGCACTCACAGCACTCGCCGGTTGGTACGGCGCTTGGCGCGCCTCCATCCGTGGCCACGAGAGGTGGCTTCGGGAGCGACGCCTGGAGGCCTACGTCGGGCTGATCGCCCTACTTCACAAGATGCAGACCGATCGCGAAGCTCAGGACGGCGCGCGGAAGAAGATCGCCGAAATTCGTGAAGAATCCGACTCGAACCCGCTAATGGCACAGGCGGTTGAGCCGCTCCTCGCGAGTCTTGAATCCGAGGTGCGAGACATCAATGCGAGGACAGCGCTTTACGAGAACCACGTGTTCGATGTGACCGCGCCGTTCGCGATCCTCGGACCCCAGAAGGCCGCCACGACGGTGACCGAGCTGATGAGCGCGATGAGTCAGTCGGACGGCGAGGCATTCGATGCGGCCGAAGAGAGACTGCTCAAGGAGATGCGCGAAGCACTCGATATCAAGGATTGAAGCGCCTGGGATTTCGGGCGAGAGTCCCCCCGTTGCCGCTCCGCCCGCGGAGTCGATATTCCGAGACGGCGCTCAGATCGTCGGAGGCTCGGCCTAACCATCGGTCCATGCCACGATGTGAGCGAGCCGCGACCTCGACGCCTGAGCGATGAGCGCCAACGGCTTCGCGAACCTCGACCTCCAAGTCGCCTACTTGCGGGCGGGCGCCGATCCGCCGTGAGAGCGACCTCACCGCGACGGAGTAGACGTCACTTATCAGCCCGACCTATCGACCCCGTACCAGCGCCAGCGTCGCGACGGCTTCGAGACGCGAGTTGCCGAGTACCGAGCCCGCCGCCTGCTAACGACGCGTCAGTCCGGGAGGATGTCATCGGTGAGCAGTGCGGGCACAATCTCAACGACCTCCTTGATTAGTGAGTCCGCGCCGTTGGGGTCGAGTCTGTCCCACCCCAGGATCCGGAGGACAAGATTCGATGCCTGCTCCGCACCTTCGTCTCCGCTCTCCAGTCGCTCAACGGCGTAGCGGAGGACCTCGAAAACGACGTGATCGCGACCTCGCGCATGCACTCGCCCCGAGTCGATTGCTGCGAGTGCCGCGGCCTGAGCGCGCCCAACCGCGTTGGGCGAGGCCGTTCCCACCACCCCAGGCGTGAACGGCACGCGACTTGCACCGTCCATCTCAGGCGAACAACGCGTGAAGCGCCTCGACCACGCGTTGCAACCATCGCGTTCATGAGGGTGCGATACATCGCGGCGTCCTGTGCCTCACGCCGGACGGCCTCGTCGGCCTGCTCTCTTTCCCGATTACGCCGAGCGAGGTCGAGGGCGAGTATCCACGCCGCAAGCGCGCCGACCACCGCACCCACATCGTGGCCCAGAACGTCTCCCAGAACCCTGGCGTTCGCACGATCTGGGCACCTCCGCTCCACAGCGCCCGAGCCGGACCGCAACCACCTTCGTGAAAGTGAGGCGCGTGCAGGTCAGGTCTTCTGCCATCAAGATGTCGAGTATCCGGCGCGCGCATAACGCCGAATGCGACCGAGGGAATCCTTGCGCGATTCATGTTCGGTCGTGGTACCCAACCGGGGCCCGAGGCTCTCATTTGACTATCAGTCAACTGAAATGCCTCAAGTGACAGTGCGGTTCGTCCACTAGCGTCAGCTTTCCGGGGCACACAGAGCGTTCTCGCAGATCGCCCCCAGATGCCCGTCTGCTCGGCTTACTCCCGAAGCGTCAGCATGCGACTGATCAGCGTCACCGGATCGTCACTGACCCACTCAGTCGCGTTCGGCTCGCCGGCCACTTCGGATGCGTAAAAGGTTGCGTTGTCGCGCTGCTCAATAGTGAAACGCCCGATGTAGTCGAGCTCAGGGTTGATGTAAACGATCCACTGTTCGGGTGAAGCCCGCCGGACCGTAACGTCACGGTCATTCACGTTCAAAGTGAAGTCATCGTTACCATCGAGAAGTTCATAGATCCCCATAAGGTCAACGTACCGGACCAGGCCAAGTTGACTCGGCAATTGTGTCGCGGCCGTCGGTAGCGCGCACTCTCTGCGCCGGCACCGACATCACCCCCGCGGTGGGTGCGGACGACGGCGTCACTAGCGTGCGGCGGCACTTCCGGTCTGCGCACTACTGCGGAAACGGCTCTCCTTGGGGCCAGGGCGTGGGAAGAGAGTAGAAGTCGCTCAGCTCTGATGCCGGATCGCTGTGACGGATGCGATTATCAGCGAGCTGTGCGGACCGCCAGATCGAAAGTGCCGAGACCTCGTCCGCGGCGTGCGGGTGGTGCCATAGTTCCGGCACTTCCTGCGTGACGCGCCACGGAGCGATGCTGTGAGCGATGAGTACTCCGCTCACATGGGTGTGCTTCCAATCGCCTGGTGAGCCCCAGTACCCGTCGCGAGCGCGGACGGACCGCGCATCATTGGGGTTGTTGAGGGTGAACTCGATTTGCCAGGTGCCGTAGAGGGCACTGATCGCGTCTTCCTGATCATGGAACGGGGTACCGACCATGACAGCAATCAAGAGGGGCGCATCGAGCACGCCGTAAGCGTTCCCCTTCGATCGAATCGTTTGGCGCAATTCTGACGCGTCATCGAGCCACTGGGCCTCCCCAGAACCGAACACGCCGAGCACTCGATGATCCGGCGCGCCGCGCGCGTCTGCGCGCACGGCGATCGGACGGAACCACACCCGCCAACCTTGCTCCTCCCAGAGGAAGTACTCGCCAGCCCGCTCGCGACCCAGCACGACTTCAGTCGCATCAGGATCCAGATCGGCGAGCCAACGCTCGAGATCCTGACGCAACCGGCTGGTTGCCGGGGCTTCGGATCCGATGACCTCTACATCGATTGAGAGGAAGAAGTTGGGGCTATGAATACGCTCCACCGCGTCATAGAGGTCTTGCCGCCGGGCGATCGCTCCAGCATCCGTCGCCGCGCCGAAGACGCAGGTTGCCTCGACATAGAAGCGCTCTTCACCCCGCGTCACGCGGAAGTCGGGAGGGCGGGGCCCTTCGACCGACGGGTGGAGCTCTACTTCGTATCCCGCTCGCACGAAAGTCTCGTGAAGGTACAGTTCCCAGAATGCGGCGCTCGATTGGCGGTCGTTAGAAGAACGTAAGCGTGCCACGATGTCTCGCCTGGCCGCATCGGGAATGTGCGAAGCCCAGCTCTCAACGAGGTCTCGAATCTGGTCCCAGTACCTACCCGCGACGCGATTGAGGAATGCCGCCGAATTCTCCGAGTGCGACGCGGGACTCGGATCAGTTCGCTCACGGTCATCGAAGACGAGAATGATTGATGTCACTCCACGATCTTCGCCGACGAGTCGGACACTGCGGCGTCTGACCCCAGCCCACAGCGGCACCGGCCATCGCACGCACACCGGTTGACCAAGGGACACCTTCACGAAGAGCGCCTTCACGAAGGGGCGCTCATGAGGCCGTCACAGCTATACGCGACGAGCCTGTCCAGCACGGATGAGCTCCTCCCAAACCTCGGTGGTCGCGCTTCCAATTCGACGAATGCCCTCAACGGATGTCTCGGGAAGTGGATCATGACGAAGCGCTGCGCTGATCACCTGCAGAAGGGCGAAAACAACCGAGACCTGAAGGTGCACAGGGTCCCCCTCCAATCGGCCAGCCTCCACCGCCGCTCCAAGTCCACGCAACGAGCCCAGTCCGAGCCGGGTGAGCTCGCGCAACTCCTCTCCCGGGATGAGGTAACCACGGGCCTCGGCTTCGAGGATTTGCTGCTGCTCGAACCTGATCCGCCCCGCTTCTCCGGCATCGGCCTGGTCGCGCGCTGACACATACATCTCAAACAACACTTCACGGAGTGACTCAAGTGCGGCCCTCGCGCGCTCTTCCGTCTGGTCTTCTAGCTCGTTGGCGCGGTCCTGTCTTGCTCGTTCTCTCGCCTGCCGGTTAGAGATCCATCCACCGAAATATCGTCAGCGCGCCACCAGCGACAAGAAGCCCGAGGTCACGCGCCGCTCCGAACCAGAAGTCAGAGTCCACCCGCGCACTCTATCGACGGCGAGCGCATGAACGCGAACGTCATGTCTACGGATTCGGCACGCCGGATCCCCATACGGGCATTACCCTCGGGCGGAACCTAACCATGCGCTGGCGGCGCGCCGGCAACGGATGCGGCGAACAGCATGCATCGCCAGGATGTAACGCGCGCGAAGCGCTTGCGCGCGGCGCGCTGATCCTCAGAGGTGGACAACGACGATTCCCTCGACGAGATCCGCAACCGCCGGCGGCACGGGTTGATCGGCTAGGACGTCGAGGACGTAGGTCGGAACCGCGGTTCTCAACCCACGCAGGATGTGCTCGTAGTACGCGACGCCCAAGTGTCCTCGATCGGATGGATAGCGATCGAAGACCTGTTCCGTATCGCCCTCGATCATCATCTCCGTTTCAGCAGAGAACTGCATGGTGCGCACGCTCGATACCCGCTCGAAAAGTGCCTTTGCGACCTTTCGAGCACCATGTTGATTTGCCAGCAGAAGGTCCCGCAGTTCATCGTCGACGATCGCGAGACTCAGATCGCCAGAGCAGTCGGGCTGTTCATCCGGATGCACCAGCGTCTCCACTGGAATGGCGTGCTCCGCAGCCCAAATGGCGTCATCGTCACTGTTCATGCCGCCGCCGATGGTGGTGAGAATGGCTGGAAGGAGCGAGACCGTGGCCATGCGGCAGGCAAGGCAGTCACGGTCGTCATGATCCGCTCGATCACACGTCACGGGCGCTCGGTACGCCTGGGTTCCGAGGTACAACCCGTAGACAGGTGGAACCCCGAGCTCCCGCGCTGTCGCGAAGAGCTTGTCACGTTGAGAGCCGGTGCCGTTCGGATATGAGAAGTCGATCGTCCAGCGGTGGCCGATCTTGAGTCTCTTCGCCTGGACGAGCATCCCAAACGTCTCGCCTGTCGCATCGACCCACCACCACAACCAGTCCGCGCCTGTGGCGCCCTCCTGCCGTTGGTTGAAGTCGACGAATTTCACAGTCGGATGCGCATGCTGAAGCACAAGGCCAGTGATCGTGGTCTCGTGCCACGTGCTGCCCGAGTCGTCCATTGCGATCATGTGCTCTTCGGCAGCCAGCCGAGCGGCCCGGAACGCCGCAACAACTTCCTCGCTCGACTCGGTCCCGTCCATGTGTCGATTCTCGCGGAACTGACTGTCCCAGCAAGTACGAGACACCCCTGCCTGGTCGGAGGGCGCATTGACGCGCCCGGTCCCTCTGCCGGCAATGCCCGGCTCGGGGCTCTCGCGTGCACGGATCGCATTGCGGCGGTGAAGATATACGCGGAGCCCACTTCGTAGATCGCCGCCCGCATCATGGTCCAGGCGGACCAGCTGTCGGCGAAGTGGCGATCGACCCAAGCTGTGATGTCCGGCAGCCCCGCTAGCATCCTGCACATGGCTCAGTGCACAGCGCCCATTCGAGGTCACATCAGGGGAGGCGGCGCCGACTGCCCCGTTCACGGGCGAAGCGGGGGGTATGGCTACGCGCAGACAAGGTACTACCCGACGTACTCCGCGCCGTCGGCAACTGCCCGCAGGACCGGGAGCTCGTCGGGCGTCGCCGGTCGCACTGCACGTCCGACCTGGCAGCCGAGCGGTTCGACCGTGTCATACTCGCCGCAGCAGGTGCGCGACCTGACGCCCATCCGCGCGGCCACCGTACTTCGAACTCAAGCACACGACGTCTTTCTCTGCCATGCGTGGCCCGATCGCCGAGCGGATGCGAAAGACCTCCACGATTTGCTCGTCGAAGAGGACGTGTCTGTTTGGTTCAGCGAGGTCAGCCTGCGGCCCGGCACGGACATGCGAGTTGCCATCGAGAGAGGGCTCGTGAGTTCTCGAATGGGCATTGTGCTGGTCACGCCCGCAATGCTCGAAAAGCTGCGCACTGACCGATCCATCGCCAACAACGAGCTCAGCGCTTTGCTTCGTCGCAACCTGCTGGTGCCGGTGATGCACGGGGTGACGTTTGAGGAGCTCGACAACGTAAGCCCGATGCTCGCGTCGCGCGGCGGCTTCAGTACGGCCGAAGAGTCCATTGAAGACATCGTCGTGAAGATCGCAGAACTCGTGGCTGAGATCGAGGACGAGGAAGCCGACCCGCTCCGTATGGCATAGGGCGCCATACGTCCCCGCGGAGCACCCCAGCGCTCGGAGCCACGAGTAGCTCATTCCTATCCGGGCGTTTCACGCTGAACGCGCCGCTTCGTGCAATCAAGATCGGGGCGAGAGCGGAGGCGAACTGGGGAGGGATCGATGGCTGGAGGCGCGTCCAGGCGCCGTCGAAACGCGCCTCGTGGGCGGCACACGAATAGAAGAAAGTTGAGTTCGTCTGCTGAGTGGGAACCAAGGATCGGCTACCCCCGCCGTCTACGCCAACCCGCGCCCTCGGAGGGCGGGACCCGCTTCGATGTCAAGTACACGTACGAAGCGATTGCCGATGCGCATTGCGCTCAAGGCTGTCTCTCGAGTGGTCCGGAGCCGGTAGCCGTCCACGCGGACAAGGAGTCGCTGACGAAGGTTTCGTTCAAGTTCAAGCTGTTCACTCAACCGAGCTCGTTGCAGACGCGTTAGCGTACCTGTTCCATGTGCGACAGCGTTTCGAAGCTGCACAAGCAGCATGAAGTCCTGATCCTCGACCCGACCGTCAACAGACACGCCAAAGGAATCGCGGAGCGATTCCCGGCGCGCGGACCAGTTCTGGTGGAGTCGCTCGCGAGCGAGTTGCTCAAGTGCAATCTCAAATCGGCTTTCGCCGGCGAGGTACTCGGCCGTGAGGGTTTCGAGAAGGCTGTCGACGTAGTTCTCAACTATGGATGGCACCCTGAGCACCGCGAAGTCCGGCGGATGCTCACGCACATCCATCGTCGCGATCGCCCAGAGCGCCGCCTCAGCCGGTTGGCTCAGCGGAGAGTGCATGTTGCTCACCGCCCCACGCGAACGCTTGCCGATACACAGGTGAGGAACCGGCTATCGCCTTGCTCAAGTCGTGATCAAGTGAAGCGCCGGTACGGCCCCAGGCTGCTGCGAGGCCCGCCCTCGTGATGGAGGTAGCTGCGCCGAAGAGTTTTGCCAACCGTCGCTCGGTAAGCCCGTCCCACTGCGCCAGAGTCCAGGCTGCTTCGGCCCGCACGACTTCGTGTTCGTCATCGAGTTGATGAGTGACCCAACGACGTAGTCGTCGCGCGTGCTTGGCCGACTCATCAATGGAAAGTTCGGAGCTGTAGGTGAGCAGCCACAACTTGGCCCACGGGCTTTGACGCTCCATTGCGGCGAGACGGCTAATGCTCGTCCGATTCTTCGCTTGCTCGCCGGGTCTCGCGCGTAGGTAGAGGATGACACTGCTGAGCTTGAGGGGATCGATAAAGACCAGTTGCGTGAGCGTCTTGTCCGCGACACGATCTGGCGCGTTCCTCAGGCTTCGCAGTGCCTTGGCCACCAATTGGCTCGGAAGCGACTTGCTCCGATTCTTTGTCCAGTCCTTAAGCACGCGTCGGAACGCTTCGTTCATTGCTGTTTGGTCGTCGGGTACTTCTTCCGTTGTAATGGGCTCTCCGTACCAGTCCATCAGCTCTTCGAATGTGGTTAAGTCAGCCTGCGCAGCTGCGAAGTATTTGTCGACGATCTCTTGGAGGACAGCGTCATCGTCCGCAAACTTTGTAACCTTGTGGATTGACGTCTTCTCCGCCGAGAGAATGAGGCCGATGGCCCGCGCCACTTCGGCGGCACGCTCGATGATCTGGTTCGCGATGGCCCAGTCTGATGCCAAGACTCTGAAGTCGTCGGCGTACCTCACCACCTCATAGCCGTGACGGAGAAGCGCCCGCTCAAGTATGGATAGGTAGACGTCCGCGAGGACGTCGCTCGACGAAACCATTTGCGGTAGCCCTCGAGTGGATCCGAACGCTTCTCGCAGCAGTTCTATCGTCGCTTCGACGCGCGGTACGTCCATCGTCTGTACAAGCAATTCGCGACGCAGGATGGCGTGGTCGACGTACTCGTACATAGAGGCGATGTCGAGCGTCACTACGTACTTCGTGGAATCGGCCGCGCCCGGCCGGCCGAACGCTCTGAAGGAGGCCCAGTTGTCAGGCGTACGCGATTCCGGCGGAAGCGCGGGTCGGAGTTGATCGACGAGAGCGTCATAAGCAATCCGGTCGCGCGCCGCGAGGAGAGTAATCGGACGGGGACCGAAACCCTTGCGTGGCATGCTGAAGGTCGCCGCCGTCACTGTAGTTCCAGAGGAGTAGCTTGCGGCGACGTCCTCGACCAGTTTGCTTTCACGCCCCTCGAGGCACCGCTCTGAGATCAGCATGGGCAGCCGATCGAGCGGCTTGGAGGTGATCCGTTGCGCGACTTCAGTCAGCTTGAGCTTCTTCACGACGACAGGATCAATCTTCATTCGGCACGCCTCCACAGCGATGTTAGCGATGAGCCGGTCGATGACATCGCCTCGCGTGGGTCTTCGTAGGTTGGTTCGCGACGGCGACGGCCGGTTGGAAGCCGGCTGGGCTTGCCCGTAAGCCGGTCCCTCACGGTGCGCACGTCAACACGACTGCCTACTCGCACGCGCGCGGGCCGCACCGGTGTACGTACACCTCACACGATGAGATGCGCGGCGAGGGGGTCACTACTGCAGCATCGAGAACGTGAAGGCCGGCTACGCACGCGTCTCGACCGACAAGCAAAACCCGACGGCTCACGCGACGAGCTTGCTGCCCTCGATGTCGACGCCGGCCGCCCCGGCATCCCGTCAGGCGGCAGGCCCCGCGATGAGGGTGACGGCTGCCGAATGCGACGCGCCCGCGGCATCCACCCACGTCACGGTGACACGGTCACCCGGGTCGTGTGACGCGATGGCTGCGGACAGCGAGCTCGCATCCGTCACCGCGGTCCCGCCGATCGCGGTGATGGTGTCGCCGGCGACCAAGCCCGCGCTCGCGGCGGGGGTCCCGTCGTAGACCTCCCCGATGCTGACGCCCGAGGTGGTGCTGGTCTGCCTCTGGTAGCCGTAGCTGCCACGACCCGAGCTCTGTGCGATCCCGATGCCGAGGAATGCCGGGTATCCGATGGTGATGTTGCCGGACTCGTCGCCGTTCTCCATCTGCTGCGCGAGCGTCAGCGCGGTCTCGATCGGGATCGCGAAGCCGGTGACGTCGGCGGTGCCGGATGACGCGGCCGTCGTCATCCCGATGACCTCGCCGTCGGCGTCGAGCAGGGCCCCGCCCGAGTCGCCCGACACCACCTGCGCCCCGACCTGGATCATCCCGCTGAGCGTCTCGCTCGAGATCGACCCCTCCGACGCCGTCGTGACCGACGCGTCGAGCGCGGTGATGGTCCCGTCCGCGGCCATCAGCACACCGCCGCCCTCCGCGTTCCCGACCGCGGTCACAGCGTCGCCGACGCTCTCGGTGTCGTCCTGATCGATCGTCACCGTGTCCAGACCGCTCGCGCCCTGCAGCTTCAAGAGCGCGACGTCGTCGGTGGCATCCGTTCCGACGACCGTCGCGGTGTAGGTCGTGCCGGTCGAGGCGATCGTGACCGAGATCTTCGTGGAGCCTTCGACGACATGGTTGTTGGTGATGACGAGTCCGTCGCTGCCGATGACCATTCCGGTGCCGGCAGCCTGCGCGTCCTCGTACCCGAGCACCGTGTCGATGAGGACGATGCCTTTCGACTCGCTTGCCGACGCGGTCGTCGCGGCGGACTGCGTGCCCGTCGACGTACCGCCCTCTGTGCTGTCGGAGCCCGACCCGCCCCCGCCGTAGTACGAACCGCCGCCGTACGTGGCGCCGCCGTTCGTCTCGGCGGGGACGGTGAGCACGCGGGAGGATGCCGCGACCGTCGTCGTCGCGGCCAGCGCCACCGGCACGCCGACCGCCAGGGCACCCGCGGCGGCGAGGCACGCGGCGAACCCGACGACCCGCGCCGGATGCCGGTACCACGGCCGCTTCGCGACGGGGGAGGATGCCGTCACCCGCGGGGGTTGTGGCGACAACGGCGCGGCGTGGGCCAGGGGGACGGACTGTTCGGGCTGCTCGGGGATGCTCATGATGGGCCTCGCTTTCCTCATCACTGATCTCAGCAAGGCTGTTCAAGCGAGCCCGATCCAAGGGATGTGCATCGCCTATGCGTCGCGACCGGCCCCCGCGGACCCCCGGGGCCGACCCCTAGGCGGCAGACCGCTCCGGTACCGGGCGACGGCGCAGCGCGGCATCCAGGATCGGGGGAGTGTTGTACTCCTGGTCCATCCGCCCCACGCCGGTGCCGGGCGGGACGATCGCGTCGATCCGGTCGAGCAGTTCGTCGGACAGCTCCACATCCGCCGCCGCGAGCAGGTCGTCGAGCTGCTCCATCGTGCGCGGGCCGATGAGGGCGGCCGTCACGCCGGGATGCGCGATCACGAACGCGAGGGCGAGGTGCGTGAGCGACATCCCGGCCTCTTCGGCGAGCGGGATGAACTCCTCGACCGCGTCGATACGCCGCTCGTCGTGCAGGGCGGCGAACAGCTTCGTGCGGCGTAGGTCGGTCTCCTGCCCGCGGCGGACCCGACCGGTGAGCATGCCGCTCGCGAGCGGGCTCCAGATCACGGTGCCCATGCCGTACCGCTGCGCCACCGGCAGCACCTCGCGCTCGATCGTGCGGTCGAGGAGGGAGTAGTGCGGCTGCTCGGTGCGGAAGCGCTCGAGCCCGCGGCGCTCCGCGACCCATTGGGCCTCGACGATCTCGGATGCCGGCATGTCGGACGACCCGATCGCCCGGACCTTGCCGCTGCGGACCAGGTCGGTCAGCGCCGACAGGGTCTCCTCGATGTCGGTGCGCGGGTCGGGGCGATGCATCTGGTACAGGTCGAGGTGGTCGGTCTGCAGTCTGCGGAGCGAGTTCTCGACGGCGGTCATGATCCAGCGGCGCGAGCCGCCCTGGCGGTTCGGGTCGTCGCCGATCGGCCGCGCGAACTTCGACGCGAGCACGACGTCGTCGCGGCGGCCCTTCAGCGCGCGGCCGAGCATCTCCTCCGAGTCGCCGTAGGCGTCGGCGGTGTCGACGAGGTTGATGCCGGCGTCGAGCGCGCGCGACACCATCCGGTCGACCTCGCCCTGGTCGCCGTTGCCGAACGAGCTGAACATCATCGCGCCGAGCGCGAAGGGCGCGACCTGGATGCCGGTACGGCCGAGTGGACGGTAGTGCATTGTTCCTCCATCTGCTGTCCGGGGGAGCGGTATGCTCGACATAAGCGGAACAGCCGTCCGCAACTATACGGAACAATGTTCCGTTTGTCACGCGCGGGAGTGGAATGAGTGCAGTCGAGGCATCCGAGGCCGCGACCCGCGGCAAGCGTGCCGATGCCGTGCGCAACACCGAAGCTGTCCTCGAAGCTGCCAAGGCCGCGTTCGCCGAGTCGGGGGTCGACGCACCGATGCGCGACATCGCCGCCCGAGCGGGGGTCGGCGTCGGCACGATCTACCGCAACTATCCGCAGCGCTCCGACCTCATCATCGCCGTCTTCCGTCGTGAGCTGGATGCCACGGCAGCCGCAGCCGAGAGACTCCGCGCGGCGCATCCCCCCGCCGAGGCGCTCCGGCTCTGGGCGCAGCGGCTCGCCGGATTCGTCGCGACCAAACGCGGCTTCGCGAGCGCCCTGCATTCCGGCGACCCCGCCTACGCACCGCTTCGCGGCCAGCTCCTCGGCGTCCTCGCGCCGAGGGTGCAGGAGATCCTCGATGCCGGCGTGGCCGACGGCACGATCCGGGGCGACGTGCACGCCGAAGACCTGATCAACGCCCTCAGTCGTCTCGCGGACGCCGACCCCGGCGACACCGACGGCAGAACCGGCCGGATGACCGACGTGCTGCTCGACGGCGTGATCCTGACTCCGCGAGGCTGACCCGCAGAGGTGACCCGCGCCGACCCGGCTCAGCTCACCGAGATGAGCGAGCGCTGCCAGCCCGTGGAGCCATTCGGGGCGATCGGGGTGCGCTTCTCGGCCTGCATGCGGCCCTTCTTGTCGAACGCCCGCACCTCCACGTAGTGCACGCCGGGCGTGGCGTCCCACTCCAGCATCCACTGCACCCAGGTGTCCTCGTTGATCGGAGAGGCGAGGGTCGCCGGCATCCAGGCGCCGTCGTCGATCCGGACCTCGACACGCTCGATGCCGACCGACTGCGCCCACGCGACCCCCGCGACCGGGACGCGCCCGGCGGCGACCGGCTTGCCGATCTTCGGGGTGTCGACGCGCGAAGAGAGCTTGATCGGCGCCTGCGCGCTGTAGCCGCGCGGCGTCCAGTACGCCTGGTCCTTCGCGAACGTGGTGACCTTCAGCTCGGTGAGCCACTTCGTCGCGGAGACGTAGCCGTACAGGCCGGGCACGACCATCCGCACCGGGAAGCCGTGCTCCAGCGGGAGCGGCACGCCGTTCATGGTCACCGCGAGGATGGCATCCAGATCGTCGTCGACCAGCGACGACAGGGGCGTGCTGGCCGTGAACCCGTCGACGCTGCGCGACAGCACCATGTCGGCGCCCTTCTTCGGACGGGCCATGCGCAGGATGTCGCGGACCGGGACGCCCGTCCACTTCGCGTTGCCGACGAGGTTGCCGCCGACCTCGTTCGAGACGCACGTGAGGGTGATGGCGTATTCGTCGAGCCCCATTTTCACGAGGTCGTCGAAGCTCAGCTCGACGCGCTTCTCCACCATCCCGTCGATCACGAGTCGCCACGTCCCGGGGTCGATCGAGGGCACGGTGAGCGCCGTGTCGACGCGGTAGAAGCTCTTGTTCGGCGTGAACAGCGAGCTGATGCCCGGCACGTCGAGCTCCGCACCGGCGGGCACGGCGACCTTGGTTCGGGGGCCTGGGATGTGGAGCGCCTTGCGGACCGCCTCCGCCGACGACGTGGCGGCGCTGACGACCCGGGCCGAGACGCCGACGACGATCGCCGAGGCTCCCGCTAGTGCGGTGAGCAGGAGGAAGCGACGGCGGTCCATCGGGTCGTGGGCCGCCGTCGCGGTCCCGGTGTCCCGGCGGGCGGCGGGGTCCTCGGGATCGGTGAGCGCCGCGGGGTTCTCCGGGATGGGCGTCGAAGCGGGCACGGGCTCTGCGGCCTCCGGCGCGTGGCCGACGGGGGCGTCCGGAGCGGCTGCGGCGTCCGCCCCACGGGGCGCGGTGCGCCGGCGCGGGAGGTGCCGGCGCAGCCAGATGAGCACGAGCGCCCCGGCGACGGTTCCGAGCACCGGGGGCAGGAACGAGAGCGGAGTCACGGATGCGCGCGTGACGATCGCGGCGATCGAGAGGATGCCGGCGATGCCGAGCGCGATCACCCCGAGCGGGGGCCGGAGGAGCTGCAGGATGCCGGCGATCGCCGAGGCGACGACGACGGCGAGGCCGAGGCCCGTCAGCAGTGCGATCTTGTCGTTCGAGCCGAACGTCGAGATCGCGAACTCCTTGAGCGGCTGCGGCACGATGTCGATCACGAACGACCCGACCGCGAGGATCGGGCTCGCATCCTTCGCGACCAGGAGCGCGACGAGCTCCGCGACCGCGAGGAACACCGCCCCGCTCGCGATGCCCGCGAGGGCCGCGAAGAAGAGGAGTCCCGCCTTCTGGCGCTTCGTGCTCACAGTGCTCTCCTCGCCCCGACGGTGTTGTCGCCCCTTGTTCGGAGCGAAGCGGGGATCGGATCGGATGCGGCGGCGTCAGGCGCCGTCGGCCGCAGCCAGGAGCTCGTCGGTCAGAGGGTGAGCGGCAGCCAGAGCCGCTCGGTGGCGACGATGAGGGGGCCATCGAGTCGGAAGAGCAGGCTGAAATGTGTTCGGACGCCGGGAGGGTGCCCATCTCTTCTGCCTCAGCCTGCTTTTCCGACAAGAACGGGCACACCCGTACACGCGCGGCTTCGTCGGCGGCTGCGCTCACCCGGACGTGTGCACCAGCGCCGTCCCGGCATCCCCCGAGCCGGTCTCGTCGGTCTCGCGGGCGAGCGCAGCTCTCACCAGGTAGCTGATGTCGATGCTGATGGTGCGAGGCCCGTCGATGTCCGGGCCGGTCACGGAAGCGCCCCCTCGGCATCGGGATTCGTCGTGGGGTTCGGAGTCGGTGACGGTGACGGATCTGCCGACCGCATGAGCGGCGAGACCTCCGCCAACGGCGGCTTGGGAGCGGTCGCCGCGGCCGGATCGATCCCGCCGTCGATGGAGGGGTTCGCCTCGCTGAGCGGGAAGACATTCCACAGCGCTGCGCGCCCGGGCTGGCGGAACGGAACGGGCACCGGACCGCCGCCGTACCCGGCGTCGAAATACTGGTCCATGGTCCAGTCTCCGCGCTGCCCCTCCCGACCCACGGTGGTGAGTGGGCGGCCATCCTGATCGAACAGCTGCACGTCGGTGAGCGGCCGGCCGTCGACGTCGTACGCGAAGATGTTGCGCACTCTCTGGTTGTCGAGCGAGAGGCCGGGATACGTGGGCTGTTCCGATGATCCGTAGTACTGAGAGCTCACCGCGGAGTTCACGGCGGACAGCGTCGCGCCGATCAGGACAGGGAGGGCGATCACGGTCGCGATGCTCACCACGGTGCGAACGGCCTTCAGCCAGTGGAACGGGAGCCAACGGCCGCGCCCCCACTGGACGCTGAACAGCACGATGCCGAGCAGAAGGAGTGTCGCGGTCGGATTCTCCCACGGCACGCCGGGGATGATCCCGCCGCGGCCGACCCACATGCTGAGCAGCGTGAAGATCGCCCAGCCTCGCGCGATCCACCACACCGGACGCAGCGCCAGCAGGAAGTCGAGGACCGCGGCGCCGGCGCGGTTGTCTCGAATCGTGCGATACACGGTGGCCCGCCATGTCGAGAAGCGGTCCCGGAGCGGGGGCCGAGTGCCGGAGCGGGGCGATCGCTCGGGCAGGCCGGCTGCGGCGCGAAGCTCGGCCGCGTACTCCGCGGCGTCGGGCAGCGAGAACGTCTCACTCTCCTCCGCCTGTTCGGTGAGGTCTGCTTCGAGCCCGTCGACCAGGTCGTCGACCTCGTCGGCGGGCAGGTCATCGAGGTGGACGCGAACGCGGGCGGCGAACTCGACGACGGCTTGGTGGGAGGTGGTCAACATCATCGGCTCTCTCCGATCGTGCGAAGGGGACGCGTGGGGGACTTGTCATCGAGAAGACCGGTCATCGCGGTGGCGAAGGCGGCCCAGTCGGCGCGTTGGGCGGTGAGCATCTCTCGTCCCTGGGGATTGATCGCGTAGTACTTGCGATGCGGTCCGCCATCCGAGGGCACCACATAGCTCGACAGAGCTCCCGCGGCGTAGAGCCTTCGAAGCGTCCCGTAGACCGATGCGTCGCCGACGTCGGTGAGGCCGGCGTCCCGCAGCCGTCGAACGATGTCGTAGCCGTAACCGTCGTCGCGCTGAACCACGGCCAGGACCGCGGCGTCCAGCACCCCCTTTAAGAGCTGAGTGGTGTCCATCCATCCTCCTGAGTACCTGTGATGTGGAGAGTACCACGGTATGCACAGTAGTCCGCAATGCAAGGCTGACATATCGAGGCGTGTCGCGGATCGGGACGCGGAGCGAAGCGGGGATCGGATCGGATGCGGCGGCGTCAGGCGCCGTCGGCCGCGCGGCGGCGGCGCTGCCCGAGCAGGAAGCCGATCCCGCCGCTCAGTCCGATGAGACCCACGGCACCGAGGGACAGGCCCGCGGCCGCCCACGGATTGGTCACCATGAGACCGCCGGGGAGGAACACCGCTCCGGCCAGCGGCTGGTACGCGTACCAGCCGAACGAGGCGACATTCGAGGGGGAGGCGGCGACGAGGATGGCGCCGACCGCGACGAGCACCACCGCGCACGCGATCACGATGAGCGGAGCCACGGATCGTCGACGCATCGCCCCACCCTATCGATCTGGAAGGCGGCGGTTCGGGTCCAGTACCGTGGACCGATCGCACGAGGGAGTTCTCCCTCGCTCAACGGAGAGGGGCGCGTCGATGTCCGACACTCAGGCAGGCTGGTACGACGATGGGACCGGGACGACCCGATGGTGGGACGGCCAGAACTGGACCGAGACGGTCCAGCCGCCGCCACCGAAAGCACCGGGCATCGACGGGGTGATCGCCCGCGCCCAGGCCGACGCCGTCTCAGGCGGACAGCCGCGCCCTGCGCCGGCCGGGATGAGCTACGTCGTCTTACAGGTCGTCCTCAAGGAGAAGTTCTTCGGCACCGGATCCGGCAACCTGACGGAGCTCGAGAAGGCCATCAACAAACAGGCCGCGCTCGGCTATCGGCTGCACACGATCAGCACGGCCGCATCAGGCAGCAGCGGATTCGGTGGTGGCGACCGGATCCAGGCGACGATGGTCTTCGAGAAGCTCTGAGCCGGCTCCGACGCCTCAGGCCGTGTGCACCAGCGCCGCCCCGGCGGCCGCGAGCTCGCGCGCGCTCGCCGCATCGGCACCCACGTCGGTGATGATCCCGGTCACCTCGCCGAGCCCGAGCACGCCGTAGCGCGACGCGGCCTCGATCTTCTCCTCGCTCGCGAGCACGTAGGTCTCGGCCGCGCGCGAGGCGAGCGTGCGCTTCATCGCGGCCTCGTCGGCGTCGCCGGTGGTCAGCCCGGTGGTCGCATGCACGCCGGTCACGCCGAGGAAGAACAGGTCGGCGCCGACCCGGCTGGCCGCCTCGACAGCGGCCGCGCCGCACGACACTGCCGAGTGCTTGAACAGCCGACCGCCGATCAGGAACACCTCGGCCTCGTGATCGAGGAGCGCGGCCGCCACGGTCGGGCTGTGCGTGATGATCGTGCCGCGGAAGGTGCGGGGGAGGGCATCCACCATGGCGAGCGTGGTGGTGCCGCCGTCCAGGATGACGGTCGCCCCCGGTGGGATGAGCGCCACCGCGGTGGCCGCGATGCGGCGCTTGCTGTCGGTCGCCACCGTCGTCCGCGTCGCGTAGTCGGCCACCGCGGGCGATGCGGGGAGCGCGCCGCCGTACACGCGCACGGCGAGGCCCGCCTCGTCGAGTTCGCGCAGGTCGCGCCGGATGCTGTCTTCGGAGAGCCCGAGTTCGGCGGCCATCTCCTTCGCGACGATCCGGCCGTCACGACGGAGGCGGTCGAGCAGCAGATCCTTGCGCGCAGCGGCGAGCATCCTGATCCTTCCTGATTGTGCACGTTCTTGCTGTATCGTACACGTTCATGACGACATCCCTCATGATTCTCATCGCGGGTCCCTACGCCTCCGGCACGAATGGAGACCCCGACCTCATGGCGCAGAACCTCGCGCGCCTCGAAGAGGCCGCGTGGCCGATCTTCCGCGCCGGGCATGTGCCGATGATCGGCGAATGGGTGGCGCTGCCCGTCCTCTCCAGCGCCGGTGCAACGGGCGCCGCGGACCCGCTCGCGTCGGAGGTCATGTACCCCACGGCGGAGCGGCTCCTGCAGCACTGCGACGCGGTGCTGCGCCTCCCCGGCGCCTCGCGCGGAGCGGACCAGGACGTGGCGATCGCGCGCCGCCGCGGCATCCCGGTCTACACCTCGCTCGACGAGATCCCCGGCATCGCCCTCGCCGAGCCCGAAGCCAGCGAGCAGCCCGGCGCGAGCTTCCTCGTCGACCCCGAGGTCACGCCCGACGTGCAGGCGATGTACGACGAGGACCTCGCCGACGACGGCTTCGTGTGGAACCTCTCGCGGCTCTGGGCGCATCAGCCCGGCACGCAGAAGCGGCTCTACGACCTCATGCTCGACGCGTTCGCGCCCAGTCGGCTCAGCGTGCGGCAGCGGGCGATCCTCGTCGTCGCGACGGCCGCGACACTCCGGGACTCGTACTGCTCCTTCGCGTGGGGCGGGCGGCTGGCCCGGTATGCGGATGCCGCGACCGCCGCGAGCGTCCTCACCGGGTCCGACGCCGGGCTGACCGCGCAGGAGGCGGCGATGGCGGCGTGGGCGCGCCGGATCACGACCGATCCGAACGCGACGACGCCCGCAGACGTCGATCGACTGCGCGAGGTGGGGCTCGACGACGACCAGGTCTTCGCGATCACCGTGTTCGTCGGACTCCGCATCGCCATGGCCACCGTCGACGGCGCCCTCGGCGCGCGACCCGACGCCGACCTCGTAGCGGCGCTCCCGGCCGAGGTGCGGGCCGTCGTCGGCTACGGGCGGCAGCCGCTGTCCGCCTGAGCGCGTCCTTGCACAGTTCGGTCGCGGAGTCATCCCCGTTGTCCGCTCGCGAGGACGGGCGGGAACCTGGGTTCACCGACCGAAGGAGCAGACATGAGCGAGTCACGCGAACCCGACGCCGACAAGATGCCGGACGACGAGCAACTGCAGCAGCCGAGCACCGAGAAGGAGCCGGACGAGGAGCCGAAGGACGCCGAGGCGGAGCCCGAGGAAGTGGACCACCAGGCGGTCGGCATCGGCGTCGTGGACGGATCGATGGCCGAGGGCGACGCCTTCGGTGAGCAGGTGTCGCCGCCGCATCCGACCGCTGCCGAGACAGCGAAGCCCGATTCGGCGCCGCCGACGGATGCCGTGACCGACGACGTGAAGAGGGATGCCGCCGACACGCCAGAATAGGACGCACCCGGCTTCGTCGGGACCGGGCAGAGGAGCGCCGTCATGCTCGACACACCATGGAAGCGGCCGGGTCGTCGGCGATACGCGGCCGCCCGTCTGACGGCGTTCCGGCATCCGCCCGTCAAGGTGCACGCGCTGCCGGACGACGTGCTCGTCGAGACGGACGTCCCGGTGCGGATGCCGGACGGGGTGACGCTCCGCCTCAACCTCTTCCGGCCTCGCGCCGCGAGCGGCCCCCTTCCGGTGCTGCTGTCGGCGCATCCCTACGGCAAGGATGCCGCACCCCGACGGAAGCGCGGCGGCTGGGCGATCAACCCCCAGTTCCGCATCATGAATCAGCCCGCCCCGCTGCGGATCTCCGACCACACCAGCTGGGAGGCCCCGGACCCGGGGTGGTGGGCGCAGCGCGGATACGCCGTCATCAACCTCGATACGCGGGGAGGGGGCCATTCCGAGGGGCGGGGCGCGCTGCTCTCGGACCAGGAGGCGGACGACATCGCCCACGTGATCGCGTGGGCCGCGGAGCAGCCCTGGTCGAACGGGCGCGTCGGCATGCTCGGGGTGTCGTACCTCGCGCTCTCGCAGTACAAGGTGGCCGCGCTGCATCCGCCGGCGCTCAAGGCGATCTGCCCGTGGGAGGGGTTCACCGACGCCTACCGCGACTTCTTCACGCCCGGCGGAGTGGTGGAGAACGGGTTCGCCCGCATCTGGCTGCTCCTCACGAAGCGGGTGGCGCGGCTCTCGATCGATCTCGCGAAGGAGCGGCCGAGGCATCCCCTCCGCGATGAGTGGTGGGAGGCGCTCACCCCGGATCTCGCGGAGATCACGGTCCCGATGCTCGTGTGCACGAGCTTCTCCGACGCGAACCTGCACAGCGTCGGATCGATGCGCGCGTTCCAGCGGGTGTCGTCGTCCGAGCGCCACGCGTACGCGCACCGCGGGCCGAAGTGGGCGACGTTCTACGGCGACGACGCGCTCGCCCACCAGTTACGGTTCTTCGATCGCCACCTCCGCGAGCAGGACGCGCCCGAGCTTCCGCCGCTCCGGCTCGAGGTCCGCGACCGGGGCGATCGCGTGGTCGAGGTCCGCGACGAACATGAGTGGCCGCTCGCGCGCACCTCATGGCGCCGGCTCCACCTTGCGGACGGCGGGATGCTGGGCGAGGTCGCGCCGTCCACGGGCAGCGCGACTTTCCGGCTCCGCCGCGGCGCCGTCGCTTTCGAGTTCCGGTTCGCCGACGACACCGAGCTCAGCGGTCCCATGACCCTGCGGCTCCGGGTCGCGACGACGGGCGCAGAAGACCCGCGCCTGTTCGTCGGCGTCGAGAAGCGGGATGCCGGTGGTGCGGTGCCGTTCGAGGGATCGTACGGATACGGCCGCGATCGTGTCGCGCAGGGCCGCCTCCGGCTCGTGCTGCGCGAGCTCGACGACGCGGCGGGTATGCCGCATCAGCCCGAGCATGCGTTCCGGACGGTCGAGCCCGTCCGTGACGGCGAGCTGATGGACGTGCTCATCCCGTTGAGTCCGTCAGCCACCCTTTTCCGTGCGGGCGAGGCGCTGCGGCTGATGATCGCGGGCCGCTACCTGGAGCCGCGCAACCCGCTCTTCGGCCACTTCCCCACGCACTACCAGCCCAGCCGCTCGGGCACGGCCACGATCAGCTGGTCGCCCGATCACCCCTCCTACCTCGAGGTCCCCGTCATCCCGAGGGCGTGACCGCGGCGACGTCAGTCCTCGGCGAGTCCCGGCGCACCGTCGGGCCATGCCGCGATGCAGACCTTGTTGCCCGCGCGGTCGGCGAGGATCCACGCCGCGGGAGCCTCGGCATCCGTCACGACTCGGCCTCCGGCGGCGACGGCCGCGGCGACGCGCGCCTCGCCCTCCCCCTTCGAGACCGACACGTCGATGTGCATCGCGTGGCGCAGCGGCTTGGTGGGATCGAGCTCCTGCATCCACACCGTCGACCCCTGCCCGAGCGGATCGATGCCGTTGTCGTCGCTCAGCGGCCCGTACCCGAGCACCGCGCGCCAGAACGGCAGGTCGATCTGGTCGGGCTGAGCCGAGATCGCGACCTGTACCTCCTGCACGGCGCTCCGGTCGGCCCGCGCGTCGTGCGCCCGCGCCACCTCCGAGATCGCCCGCGCGAGCGCGACGTGCTCCGCCTCCGTCGCCCACATCTCGCGCGTGAGCTTGACCGTGAGGCGGTCGGATGCCGAGGTCAGCACCGTGCGCGGACCGAGCCCGGGCACCGCGGCCACCGCGACCGCCAGTGCGGCCGCCTGCGCCAGCGAGTCCGTGCGGAAAACCGCCGTCGGACCCCCGTGCAGGACCACCCAGTCGTCGACACCTTCGGCGGAGAGGAACTCCCGCCAGCCCGCTTCGCTCATCCCGACACGATACGGCGCCCCTCCGACACGCGCGCGAGCACCGGCATCGGGTGCGGTTCTACCCTGAGGAGAGTGGCGGGCATGACGAGCGGGACGGGCGGCGGCGCGGTGCTGCGGCGCTACCCGGTGACCATCGTCGTGACCGTGGCGGTGACGCTCGGGTTCGCGCTGCAGTGGTTCCTGCCGCTCGCGGACGTGCTCCAGCGCGACCCGCAAGCGATCGGCGAGGGGCAGTGGTGGCGCGTCCTCACGTCGGCGTTCGTGCAGGGCTCGGGCTGGGGCCAGTACATCTTCAACACGCTCGGGATGGTGGTCGTCGGCGCGGCGGTCGAGCGGACGAGTGGATCGATGCAGTGGCTCGCGGCGGCGCTCGTCGCGCAGATCGGCGCGAGCATCGCCGCTCTCGTGTGGGCACCCACCGTGCACGACTCGGGCAGCTCGCTCGTCGTCGGCGGGCTGGTCGGGATGCTGACCGTGACGCGCTTCGTCCACCCCACCGCGTGGGCGGCGACGGCCGCCGGCTACCGGGTGTTCTTCCTGTCGTACCTCGCGGCGCTCGCCCTCGGCGGTCCCGTCGTCGGGGCGGTCACGGGGTCGGTGCTGACCGGCATCGCGGTCGCGTCGGTCGTCCGTTCCCGCTTCGCCACATGTGCGCTGACCGGGGTGCTCGCGGTGGTCGTCGCGGCATCCGTCGTGCTCGTGCTCGCGCGCGACCAGCACGGGGTGGCGGCGCTCCTCGGCCTCGTCGTCGCGCTCGTCGTGCGGCTCCTCCCGCGGGGCGGCGGTCGAACACGATCGCGACCGGAAAGCGCCTGATCGCCCCGCTCGGACCGGCGGCTCAGTCAGTTGGCCGGCTCACCGCATGGTTTGACCGGTTCGGGGACACGAACGCCCGTGTCCGCTGACACCTGGTTTCCCCCTGAGTCCACGAAGTACACGGTGATCGTCTTGTCCTGGCCGGAGCACGCGAGCGAATCCACCCTCGCCGCATCGATCATCAGATAGGTCTTCTGAGTCGCACCGCTCGCGAGCGTTATGGGCAACGGGCAGGTGATCGTGGACGTTGCGTCCGGATCGGGGTTCTCGCAACTCAACGAGCTGAACGACAGCGATGCACCCTCGCCGGCCCGCACGCCCGCATCGGCGACCAGACCGCTCCCTTTGCCGATGTTCGTGACGTGCGCGATGACGTAGAGCCGGGTCTGGTCAGCGCGAGGCGTCGGTGCCCGATCGCCCTTCTTCAGCGAGTCGCCATACGTGCGCTTGACGACGTCGTAGGCCTTCACTTCAGCTCGAACGGAGAGCTTCTCGGAGATGGCGTCCCTGTCGACGCGAACCTGCTCCCACTGGCCCCAGGCGGACACACCCGAGAGCAGGAGCGCGACGACCGAGATGATGATGGCCGCAACGTCCAGACCGCGTGAGCCGGACTGTTGCGTTGAGGCCCTGAGCGCCGGGTTCCCGCTCCGAGGGGTCGGTCGTGCCATGGCGAGATCGTATCTCGACGCGGAGGCGACCCCGGCAGATCACCGACTCGCTGGACGGATCGAGTCGCGCGCGGGATCTCGTCCTGTCGAGCCACCGTCGGACCCGCCCGCCACACTGGAGTCATGACCGACCCCGAGCGCCCGTGGGTGCTGCACGTCGATCTCGACCAGTTCATCGCGGCGGTCGAGGTGCTGCGGCGGCCCGAGCTCGCGGGCAAGCCGGTGATCGTCGGGGGGCGGGGCGATCCCACCGAGCGCGCCGTCGTGTCGACGGCGTCGTACGAGGCGCGGGCGTTCGGCGTGGGGTCCGGGATGCCGCTGCGCATCGCCGCGCGCAAGGTGCCCGATGCGATCATCCTGCCCGTCGACGCGCCCGCGTACACGGCCGTGTCGGAGGAGGTCATGGCGACGCTGCGGGCGCAACCCGGTGCCGTCGTGCAGGTGCTCGGGTGGGACGAGGCGTTCGTCGGCGTGACCACGGACGACCCGGAGGCGTACGCACGCGCGATCCAGGCGGCGGTCCTGGAACGGACGCAGCTGCACTGCAGCGTCGGGATCGGCGACACGCTCGTGCGCGCGAAGAACGCCACCGACTTCGGCAAGCCGCGCGGCACGTTCCGGCTCACCGCCGAGAACTGGATGGCGGTCATGGGCGAGAAGCCCACCGCGGCGCTGTGGGGAGTGGGGTCGAAGATCTCGAAGCGGCTGGCCGCGCACGGCATCCGGACCGTCGCCGATCTGGCGGATGCGGACGAGGCCGTGCTCGCGGGGGAGTTCGGCCCGAAGATGGGGCCGTGGTTCCGCCAGCTGGGCCGTGGCGACGGGTCGGCCGTGGTGGATGACACTCCCTGGGTCGCACGTGGGCACGGGCGCGAGACGACGTTCCAGACGAACATCGTGGAGCGGGTCGACATCGAGCAGGCGGCGCGCGACCTCGCCGCGCAGGTGCTGGAGGACGTCGCGGCAGAGGGCCGGCCGGTGGTCGGCGTGGGACTGAAGGTGCGCTACGCGCCGTTCACGACGAAGACCCTCGTGCACAGGATCGGCGAGACGTTCGATCGCGAGGTGGTGCTGGCCGAGATCCTCGCGCTCGTCGCGAAGATCGAGCCGGACCGCCCACTGCGGCTGCTCGGCGTGCGGGCCGAGATGGCCATGCCGGACGACGCGCGGGAGGGGCACACGCCGACGCGCGGCGGGTGGTGAGCCGCGGCGCGACGGCGCGCGCCAGCCGCGCCCGGCCCCCGATTGGGTGTGAGCGATCGTCAACTGTGCCACGGATCTGAATCGAGTCGCGATCTCGTGAAAAGACTGGGATCGCAGGTGCGGAGGATGGGGGATTCGAACCCCCGAGGGCTTGCACCCAACACGCTTTCCAAGCGTGCGCCATAGGCCACTAGGCGAATCCTCCTGAGCCCCGGAGGGCCGCCGACCATCCTACCGTGCGCGCGCCGGGCGTCCGAACCGAGCCGGCCTTCGCGGCCCGAGGTGCGGCGCCCGTCGGTCGCAGATGGTCAGTATCCGCGGCCGTTGTCGCGCCAGAGCGACCTTCCGCGACCGACGGGCGACAGCACCGCGCAGGCGACGGGCGACAGCGCCGCGCAGGCGGAGCCCGGGCTACCGCCGCGCTCCGACCCGTTCCGCCGACCCGGCGTACACGCTCCCCGGTCGCACGACCAGCGAGCGCGGGAAGAGGAGCCCGAGCCACCGCCGCCCCGCGGGCGCCGAACGCAGCATCGCCACCCGGACCGCGACCGACGACGCGGCCAGCTCGGCGTCCTGCCAGTACCAGCGCTGCCCATCCTGGGCGTAGGCGGACTGCTCGATCGCGCCGATGAGCACGCCCATCGGGTCGGGCGGCACGCCGTGCTCGCGCACGAGTCTTCGCCCGAAGGCGCGCGCCGACTCGCTCGCCGGCACCGGGATGCCGAGGTCGATCGCCGTCTCCTGCACGCTCACCCACGCGGCCTCGGGATCGCCGTCGCGGGCCGCGGCATCCTGCCTCCGCCGGCGGATGAACCCGACCACCGACGGGATGGCGAGGACGATCAGCACGCCCAGCGCGCCCAGCGCCCATGGCACGGACTGGGATGCCGGGTTGGCCGACGTGAGGTTCTGGTCGTCGCCGAACTGCCGGCCGTTCGCATCCACGCTCGTGGTCGGGCTCGGGCTGGCCTGGTCCGGCGAGGTCGTGGCATCCGTGCCGTCCTGGCTGTCGGCCGAACCCGTCACTCCCGACGCGAAGTTCGTCGCGTTGCCGAGGCTCTTGGTGGGCTCGAACGGGATCCACCCGATGCCCTGGAAGTACACCTCGGGCCACGCGTGCAGCTGCGCGCTGGACACGGAGTACACCGAGTCGCCCTGGAAGCTCGCGGTCGTGTCGGTGCCGGGGAGGTAGCCGACGACGATGCGCGACGCCATACCGAGCTCGCGCGCCATCATCGCGAACGCCGACGCGAAGTGGATGCAGTAGCCCTCCTTCTGCTTGAGGAAGGCCGTCACCGACGCGACGCCCGACGTGTCGTACCCGTCGCGGACGGGCGCGGTGAGCGAATACGTGAAGTCGGAGCCGCGGAACCAGTTCTGCAGATCGATGAGGGCGTCGTAGTCGCTCCCCGCCCCGTCGGTGAGCTGCCGCGCGAGGCCGCCGATGATGGCCGGCGTGTTCGGGGGGAGGCTGTGGTCGTAGGGATTGTCCGACCCGAGCCGTGCCGACGCGGCGCGGATCTGCTCGAGCGTCGGCTCGGGGAGGTCGGTGATCACCTCGTACGACAGCCCCTGCACGGTCGTCGTGCTCCCGATCACCGTGCGATTCTGCGGCATCACCGCCCACTGCCCCGTGAGGCCGTCGATCGCCACGGCGGGGAACGGGATGGGGAGGTACTGCGTCACGAGGTTCTGGATCGTGACCTTGGTCTGGTACTCCTCGACCTTTATGTCGGAGTCGACCTGGACGTCGCCGAACCCGGCGCCGCGTCCGACGGGCGTGCTGTCGGTGCGGTCGGGGAGCCACACCTTGCCGTTGAAGCTCGACAGCGTCACCGCGCGCAGGTACGGCACGTTCGGCATCGTCGAGGTGAAGGTGAGGACCTGGACGTCCTTCGGCTTGCGCAGGTCGTCGCCGAGCGTGAGGTTCGGGTTGATCGACGCGGTGCCGATCCCGA
>Ga0209930_1001794_pt1 | contig 30030 bp, 37 predicted proteins | sample ThiBiot_500_biof_2_FD_183948 | JGI IMG/M metagenome (GOLD analysis project Ga0209930, IMG submission 183948) | Wastewater bioreactor microbial communities from Cape Town, South Africa - Thiocy_cont_500_biof (SPAdes) | ecosystem: Engineered > Bioreactor > Thiocyanate-remediating >... | reverse complement strand
TCTTCTGATTATCGAATGAATATTAACTTGAACAGTACATTTTATTTCGTAGAATTACCATCAATAACAATTCAACATGCACCAGTTGTAATTACCCGTTCAGATGAATATCCTGCGAGAGCCATTGATAATTCAACTGAAACAAAGTATTTAAATTTTGGCGCAAACCTATTGACCCTGACTTCAGGAACAGATACTGGTTTCTATGTTATACCTTCGATTAGTAATGCTTCACTCGTCGTGGCTCTTCGTTTTGCGACTGGAAACGATTGGGAACAGCGTGATCCATTGACAGTTACACTTGAAGGAACGAATAGTACTTCACTTGATATTGGATCGAGTTGGACATTGATTTATAATGGTTCAACGGGATTAGAATCCGATCCTGGTCGAAAAAGATACGGCGTCCAACAAAGTTTTACAAACACAATTCGTTACGCGAGCTATCGACTTCTAGTTACATCTAAACGAGGTATAGCTTACGCTGTTCAATATTCTGAAGTGCAAATCATCGGATTTGTCTAATTTGAATCGCTTTTTTTTTGTTTCGTTATCTTTTATTTGAATAAAACAAGAGCAATATTATCAACATAGCCATTGTTCCAATCGCCAGCGTCCCAAATAATCTCTACGGTTACTTTGAGAAAACGAGTACTTGCTGGGACGCGATCAGTAACATTTCGAAAGACCAATTTTGTAGTGCTTTGTCGATTACTAGAACGTACTACTGGAAGATTAGTTTGATTGTTTATTTGATCAAGTGCCTGATTGAAAAATGTCACTGAAACTACCACGTGATCATTTTGATTCAAAAAACCACCAAGCCAAGCCGAAAGATTAAAACCTACGCTTTGATTGTCGATAGCTTGGATATCGATTGGATCAGTTATGTTAGTTATTTGCCACATTGATGTTCTTGTTGCATTATAACCATAAAAATAACAGTTACCACGATCACTACAAAAAAAAAACAAAATTACGCATGGGAAAGATTTTCAACAAGTTTCTTACGATGGTCCGTCGTCTGATGATGATAAATGCCCCAAAAAGTTCGCACTATACTTTACCTGTGTAATTGATCCATTACAATTCCACGATGGAGGCGATCGGATATTATTGCCGTTGGCACAAGGTCCACTTTCACCATTCCCATTTTTTACTAAATTGCTATTAAAAGCTAAAAACATCAACTGTTTGAATATCTAAACACACATAGATGTTTCTTATACCTGACGTATTTGAAATATTTGTTGTACCTAGAAACAAACAGAAAATACTTCAATTAACTAATTTTTCGAAGAGTTCAATTTGAGTACTACTCATAATTATATTATCACCTGTTGTCTCACTAAAAGGACATGTCACTTCAATGTCTGAAACAAACATACAATCGATTAAATTATATACGCATTCATTCTTTGAAGTTAATCACTCACGATGGTCTTTTCGGAAGCATATCACACTATATCGAGTACTTCCACCAGAAATAATACTATTTTCGGTACACTCTTCACTAAATAGCATACATGTTTTATTTTCATGATCATAAGTCGTTGTTTGACAATGGCAATCGCCTTGACATTCCCAAATACATGATTGCATTGATGCATCATTCGAAAATGAAACATTTCGAAGAAGAGCACACGATGAATTCGAAAGAAACAATGCTTGTCGATGAATTTCAACTGAAATCAATCCATTAATCATTGGCAAGAAAAGTACAATCATTAAAAAAAACATTTTTATTTATTAAATGAGAAGAAAAAAGTTTCCACTTCTTAAAAATCAAGAACGTGAGAAAACACAATTGTTTTCCTACGTTTATTTGACGTTCAATTGTCATGAAATTCTTTTTTTTAATACAACATGAATTCCATTAAATAAAATAGCACAATTTACGTTTATTTATTGTCTAACATGCAATCACTTAATCGTTCTATTCAAAGTTCTTAACGATTTCATTCTTTCCTTTATCAACAAGGAAATCAGCGTTTCGAAAATGTCTTCCAGTGATTCTAATAATCGATCTGTTCGATCTCATAGTATTCATATTGCTATCTATCGTGATTATCATCGAGCAAAACTCTCGAACAAATTAAATATCAAACTAGAAAAAGATTTTATTGATCTTGAACGCAAATTTCATTCGCATTCGAAATGGAATCAACGTGCTGATCATCGAAATCTCACTCAATCAACGTCAACAACAACAGCTGATGCAATTGCTGCTGATAAACCTCCAATGACACTCGAAGAATTTCTCAAACATGAAAGACTCAAACTTGATAATATTGCCAAATCAAAAGACATTGCAAATCAAAACATTCGTCGACGTTAATAAAGATTTCAGTCAAAATAAATAAAAAAAGAACAACACGATATATTCTATTTAGAAGTATACAGATTGAATTAAATATAACCGATAATTTCGACTTCAGAATATTGAACACCAATATGCATACCTCGTTGCGATGTAACTAGAAGTCGATAGCTCGCGCAACGAATTGTGTTTGTAAAATTTTGTTGGACGCCGTAACTTTTTCGACCAGGATCGGATTCTAATCCCGTTGAACCATTATAAATCAATGTCCAACTCGATCCAATATCAAGTGAAGTACTATTCGTTCCTTCAAGTGTAACTGTCAATGGATCACGCTGTTCAAAATCGTTTGCAGTAGCAAAACGAAGAGCCACGACGAGTGAAGCATTACTAATCGAAGGTGTAACATAGAAACCAGTACCTACTCCGGCATTCGATCGATTGCTCCACATATCCACGAAAGTCCCAAAGTTAAAATACTTTGTTTCAGTTGAGTTATCGATTGCTTTTTCAGGATATTCTGTGTCTGCTGAATAACTTCCGTTCTTGCCGCCAGTTGATCCACCAGCTGTTGTATTATAGAGGCCTATAATCGTATCTCCAGGTCGTGTGATAATTATGAATCGACCTATAATAGCAGTATCCGTTGACAAGATTCTCTGTGCTTTATCTTAGAATGAAAATTTTTCAAGTCTTTTACTTTCATTTACCTTGAGTACTGCTCATAATCATATTATCAACTGTTGTCTCACTAAAAGGACATGTCACTTCAATGTCTGAAACAAACATACAATCGATTAAATTGTGTACGTATTCATTCTTTGAAGTTAATCACTCACGATGGTCTTTTCGGAAGCATATCACACTATATCGAGTACTTCCATCAGAAATAATACTATTTTTGGTACACTCTTCACTAAATAGCATACATGTTTTATTTTCATGATCATAAGTCGTCGTTTGGCAATCGTAATCGCCTTGACATTCCCAAATACATGATTGCATTGATGCATCATTCGAAAATGAAATATTTCGAAGAAGAGCACACGATGAATTCCAAAGAAACAATGCTTGTCGATGAATTTCAACTGAAATCAATGCATGAGTAATACGTAAGAAAAAAACAAACGTTAACAAATAATTCATCTGTGTAATAGAAATTAAGTGCACTATTGCTTTTCAAATAAAGTATAAAAGAAAATGGCACCATTTTTGTCCTATATTCAGTTGTGTTTTTAATTTCTATGGCTAATATTTATTTATTTTTATTTTATTAGAAAAAATTATTTTTCGACAATAAAGCGAAAGAATTAATCATCAGCAGAAAAAAATAAAATACCAATTTTTTGTTTATATCCAATGATAGCATCCGCTCGGTCATCGTTATTAATATCAGTTGCAATTAGAAACATTGGTTCATTGTCTGTTTTTGACATACTGTGAGCTGAAAACATACCGTTGCCATTATTGATGTACACATCAAGACTGTTCCAGTCAATATTAATAACAGCAATATCAAGACGTTTATCTCCGTTAATATCTGCAATTGCTAATGATCGAATACCTACTTCCGCGCTGTAAGTTGATTCTTCAGTGAATTTATTTTTACCATCGTTCAAATAAACAACAATTGTACCATTGTCTGAAAACATTACAATTAAATCAAGTTTTTCATCGTTATTCACATCCATCATTGCAGCATCGTTTGGCATTTCTTCAGTTTTCAAACTAAAATGAACATTAAATCCACCTTGACCATTGTTTAACAAAATATCGATTTGCATTTCAAAGGGAGATACCAACACAAGATCAACATAATCATCTTTGTCGATATCAATAACTGTAATTTCTTGTCCTTCACATGCACTTCGATAGAAAGTACCATTAGTGTTAAATTTTCCATTTTTCTGATTAAGATAAATACTTAATCGATCTTTACCTGAATAACCAACAATAATGTCGATAAATCCATCATTGTTCACATCACCTGTTGTTAAAAAATGAGCTGATCGACTAATTCCATAGAACGCTCGTTTGTTGAATTCGTGTTGTTCATCATTATGATAAACGAGTAAATATTGTTTAGCATCATCGATAGCAATAATATCAACTAGATTGTCATTATCAACATCTGCAATTGCCAATAATTTCAATGTAAAATTACTGAACTTCGATAAAGTTTTGATTTGAAAATTGAGATTTCGTTCATTGAAAAAAATATCGAATTGCTTTGGATTTTCAGTTGCAGTAATAATATCAAGTAATTTATCATTATTGATATCAGCAACTGCAAATGCATTTAACGATTGTGAGTTCAAATATTCATAAGTGAAGTCACCTATATTAGATTATATACTAATATATCGAGAAAACAAAGCTTTCTGTTCAAATACCTTTCCGGTTAGGTTCTTCAGATGTCCTACTCTCTGTGTATGTAGATAAATCATGTTGTTGTATCGTATAATTGTTATTCAACGGTGGTTTTGTTGATTGAGGTTCTGATTCATCGCTGTGTAATACAAATACAACAACAGTGACTACAATCGCAATAACAACAACGAAAACAATAGCTGTTAGAGCAATGCATATTGAACGTTTGTTTGTCGATCGGAAAGTTGAATCACTTTATAGGAATGAAAAAAAATCAAATATAGTATCGAAGTATTTTTCAAGTCAACCTACTGCTCCAATGACTCTGCCATTTGTATGCTGAGTGGGATAGAACTGGAATGTTGTCACTCAATATCACTGCACTTACATATATATATAAGTTCCAATGTTTATTAAATTCTTTTGACAAAATGAATTCGCTGTCATATTTTAAAGAAAACCTGACTTTTTAAAACCAATAAATTTTTTACTCTAAGTGCAAATTTTATTCGATATTCGAGAGTATAAGATAACCTCAGAGAAAGCAGGAAGAAAACATTAGCATACACAAAAAGCAAATAATAAATTAAAAAAAATTATTTTTAGTTTCATCATTCATCAAATTTTTAGTTCGACAATATCAACTTGATATTCACATCCAACAATCACGTACATTTCATTACTATTACCAATATCATCCATAATTAAAAATTGTGGGTCAGAATTTGTTTTAAAGCCTAGTTGACTTAAGAATTTTCCTTGACGATTGTTGATATAAACACTAACAGTTTCATATTCAACATTGATTACAATTATATCCAGATATTTGTCTCCGTTAAGATCTGCGATTGTTAATGATCTAACACCTTCTTCCGCGCCATAAGTTGATTCTTCAGTGAATTCATTGTTACCATTGTTCAAATAAACAACAATTGTACCAGCGGTTGAAAATACTACAATTAGATCAAGTTTTTCATCGTTATCCACATCCATCATTGCAGCATCGTTTGGCATTTCTTCAGTTTTCAAACTAAAATGAACATTAAATCCACCTTGATTATCATTTATCAGAACATCGATTTGCATTTCAAAGGGAGATACCAAAACCAGATCAACATAATCATCTTTGTCGATATCAATAACTGTAATTTCTTGTCCTTCACATGCACTTCGATAGAAAATACCATTAGTGTTAAATTTTCCATTTTTCTGATTAAGATAAATATTTAATCGATCTTTACTTGAATAACCAACAATAATGTCGATAAATCCATCATTGTTCACGTCACCGGTTGTTAAAAACTCAGGGTATTTACCAGTTGTATAGAATTCTTGTTTGTTGAATTCGTGTTGTTCATCGTTGTGATAAATGAGTAATTCTTGGTTAAAAGTGTCGATAGCAATAATATCAATTTGTTCATCATTATCAATATCAGCGGTTGTTACCAAATTCGGTTGATAACCACTGAAATTTGATATTTCTTTTATTTCAAAAGTAAGATTTCCTTGATTGAAAAGAATATTAAGTTGTCTTGGACTTATAACTAATGTGATAATATCAACTTTTCCATTGCCATCAAGATCACCAGCTGCTATTGAAGATAAGGATTGTGTCGTGTTGTAGTTGTATGCATAAATTGTTTTGATAGGCGTAGTTCTTATTTCTGTAAAACAAAAAAGAAAATTTTTAACATAAGAATATATGCATTACCGAATGATCCCGGCGACTTTGTTGATGCTATTGAATATAGAGACAAAAAAAAATAAGAACACTATTTTTACAACAAAGAAAACCTTTCATTGTTGTGTCAATCTCTTGAGCTGTTGGGTTGTCAATGGATTCTCCCGGTGTTATATCGTCATTCGAGTGTTCTCGTGTTGTTGTTGTTGGCGTTTTTTTGTCGGTCAGTTGTTCAGGTGACGTTGTTGTTGTTGTTGTTGTGGTATTTTTGCTTAAATGTGTTAGACCAAATAAAAGTCCGAGAGCAATACCAACAACAATAATTGAAATAGTACATGCAATCAAGATTTTTCTTTTGAGCATTTTTTTTACGACGACTGAAAAGGGAAAAGAAACTGCTCGCTTTTATATATTGTAACTATGAAAACATATCTTTCTTGATATTGACTAAACAAATTTATTAGATCAGATGTTGCAAAAATTACTATTGAATATTATTCACTGATTACAAATGATTTTTGTTTCAGAGAAATCCATCTGCTCAATGGATTCTTGTTCTAAACTGGGTATGACGACATATGGAAAAGCACTTTTCGAATAAAAAAATATTTTCAATCAATTGTTGACAAACACATCTGTCATGCAGAAAAACTTGTTAATACTGATCTTCCCTTTTGGAATATTTTTCTTAATTCACCCGTACGGACAAATATTCATTAAAAAAACCATTTGTTTCTCGTGGTTTTTCACGCATGAGCTGCGCTGCGCTGAAAGCTAACAGAGAGAGAGAAAAAAGATGAGGGCATACACGTGCATATATATCTGTCGTCATTGAATAAGTGCATATTCAAAATGCAAACATTAACTATCATTATAGGTTTATTATTGATTCACTTGAATCAGTATTGTATCTTATCGAAAAATACTCGATTAATCGAAATCGAAGAGAATATTCTCTATTCGAATTTAAAAAATCAAAGCAATCTTCGTCATTTCTACGAGAAACTAATTCAATCGAATGATGTTGAACATCTCGAACGTATTCGAACGCCATTAACTCAAGAAGATTTTCAACAAACAAATATCGAAGACAAAGTAATCGACCATTTATCGAAAAAGAGAAAAAAATCTGATTCTTATTTGCAGTGTTTTCAATCATCAAATGATTTACTAACTTCATTCGGTATTCATAATGAAGAATTGACACGAATTGATTTGATTAAACTATTTCCAAGTTTGATCTACACGAAATTAAGCGAAGGCTGCAAGAGCCTGCTCGCGACAACCAAATGGAAAAGTAATTCAATCGTATTTATCTTGAATTAAACTAGAGAAGAATTTGTAGATTTTATTATTGGTTTGATTTGCATAACGATTATAAATTTAACTGCACTTTTCGGTGCAATTATTCTTCCATTTCGAAATAAATCCGTTTTTCGATGGATTCTCAGTGCTTTTATCGGTTTAGGTTGAAAGTCTTTTTCGTATTTTGAAAGTTTTGCAAAGAAAACTGTTGTTTGTTTATTCGCTTAGCTGTCGGAACGGTGACTGGAACGGGAATTTTTCATCTTATTCCAATGGCATTCGATGTCGAAAGTTTCGATCATCATATGTCCTATTTAAACAAAGGTCTTCTAGCAATTATCATCATTTATTTATTCTACATTCGTGATCAATTATGTGGATTATTTTTTCCAATCGATACTGTTGAGTTAACTAAACGAGAAAAAACAAAAGAAAGTTTATCTTTTGATTTTATTAGATCGTTTCAACGCATAATCATGGCGAACAAGACGAAGGCGAAGATCAATCATCGATCCAACCGGCGAATAATCGAAATCTAAAAGAAAATCTCAGTCGAATGAAACCAATCGGTTGGATGATTTTAATCAGCGATTTACTTCATGGTTTCATCGACGGGCTGACCATCGGCGCGATTGCTATGGTTTCAATAGGCGAATGTATTCGAATGACAATTCCAATAGCTTGCGAGGATTTTTCGCATAAACTCGGTAGAAAATAAACAAACAAATTCGATTGATTGTTCATTCGTTTGTGTTTAGGTGATGCTGCAGTTTTATTAAGCAGTGGACTGCCGATTAAACAAGCGCTTTTCATGAATTTTCTGTCGTCATGTGGATGTTATCCGGGCTTTTTACTTGGCGCAAAGTTAGGCGAAATGGAAAATTTTCATCCATGGATTTGTGCACTGGCTGGTGGAATGTTTGTGTACATCGGTTTAGCAGATATGGTAAAATAGATTTCCATGTTTTGTTTGTCTAAATGATTGGATATTTAGGTGCCAGAGTTAATCTCCATGGGTAAGGAAATTGAACACGATTATCTCAAAGTCAAAAAACCAGTAACCAAATGTTTGAAATTTAAAATCTTTCTTACTCAAAACTTTGGAGTCTTTACGGGAATAGCAGCGATGTATTTACTAGCTAAATATGGCGATGTTTTATCACAATATTTTTAGAACATTTGCTTGTCTTTTTGTTTCTCTAGATTTCGAATAAATGTTCATTTTAATCTAAAGGAATTCTAAAGATGTTATTGCATAACTACGTGAAATACATAGAGAAAGATAAAATGAAGAGATATTATTTATCGTTTCTTTTTTTTATTATCACATTGATAATGGAACAGAAAGCAACCCAAAATTTACAAAAACGATGTGAATCAATTGAAACAGAACCATGATGAAAATAGTTTAGTAGAAATGGCATTTCACATATTGAGTATATATATAGAAAAGTATTTATCGATTACCTGAATGAACTAAACAGAAAGATACGTGAAAGGAGGCAGTGGCGAAAGTCAATTCGATTCCAAACAATCAAAAAAAAAGTGTCATTCTCTTTTAAAAATATTTTTTTATGATTGTCATATAATCAATAAAAAATACACATATGCAAAAGCAAACAATACAAGGAAACCTGTCGATGTTTAGTTGATTATTCAATGAATATCTAAAACTATACGAAAAAAATAAAAAAAACTGATTATTTTTCTTTCGAATATGGCAACTCAATGGCCATGCGCACTACGAGATTGTGTTTCATCAAACGCATCCTTATTTCTGGGCTTATTATTAGGCAGTCTTAGTAGTGGCTTAATCATGGCTACTGTTACTGCATTATGGGTGACTTCTAGTAATCACAACATATCGTCAACATCGTCCACAACACTAGGTAGACGTTCATTTGATTATATTTAAAAAAATCTTTGTTTTATTCTAAAAAGCTCCACGTGAACTTCGATGGGTGTCAACAGGTGTAACAATTTTAAATTCAACAACCTTTCCTTACGGTATAGCGTTCGATTCATTGGGAGCATTATATATTGCTGATTATAGTGGCAATCGAATTCAAAAGCTGGCGAAAGGCGCATCAACCAGTGTTGTAGTTGCTGGCAATGCAAATAAAATACGTGGCGGCGATTCATATCATTTAAATTACTCAGTACATATGACTTTCGATGAGAATGATAATATGTATGTATCAGATCGCGGAAATTCACGTGTTCAATATTTTACCAAAGGTAATTTGTCGGGCACAACTGTTGTTGGTATCACTGGTAAAATCTTCTTTTCACATTTATTTACAAATTGTATAATATGTACTTATAGGATCAATTGGAAATGCATATAATCAATTAAATTATTGTACTGGTATTGCATATGACACTAAAACTAGATGTCTATTTGTAGCAGATACATATAATAAACGTGTAATGAAATACGAACGTAATACGGTCAATGGTACTATAATTGCTGGAGGAAACGAAACTGGTACAAGTGCGTCACAGTTAACAAATCCGTTCGGTCTTCATTTTGATGCACTGTCGAATAGTTTTCTCATAGCTGATCACACTGTAAACAGAGTGGTTCGATGGACACTAGGTGCTTCTAATTGGACACTTGTTGCTGGTAGTTCTACTGATAACTGGGGAGTTAATTCAACATTACTCTACAGACCACTTGGTTTAACACTTGACCCGATGGGCAATTTGTATGTTGCTGATATGATGAATCATCGTATTCAATTCTTTCGAGCAGGTTCATTTGTTGGTCAAACAATAGCTGGTATGGTTAGTGTCAATGGTACAAATTCAACTCTACTCAATCGACCATATTGGGTAGCTCTTGATAGTCAACTAAATCTCTATGTGAGCGATTCGTCTAATGATAGAGTACAAATGTTCAAACGTTATTGAATTTCTAATTTCTATTTCCAAAAAAATAAATAATCTATATCATCTTTGTATTGATTTAATATCTATCAAATATTCAAAGATTCTCCTATGAAACTATTTAAAAAGAATAAAATTTATATTTGGCATTAGAATATTTTTATATAAGGGGGAGATGGAAGATTCGAATCAGTAGCACTGTAAACAGCAGCTTGTTTAAATAGACAAGGTGTTTCATGCCATAGATATCGAATGCCATATAAATCTTGGCAAACACATGCATCCGGTATAGTAATTTCAATTGTGAGACCATTTTTCTTCGAAATCGTTGCTGGAATCCATATTGTATCATTTTGACATTGTTGTCCTCGACAGCAAACTTCGAAACCATTGGAATTTCGTAATTCAATATCTGTAACAGCAGTATAAGTGATATTTAATGTTGGATAACCATCGATATAACTAATATTCGATATAATTGGACCTTGAAATTCAACTGTTTGATTATATGCAATTGCTAGACCTGATCGAGAGAGTCGATAGGCAACATCTTGTTTATATCGAGGATGTGTACTAAATATATGATGAATATATACGTATATTTTTAAAGAGAATGAACGCATTTACTGATTGGGATCATCACGTAAATCTAAAGCAACGGCCATGAATACTTTTGGTACGACATGATTGGGCACATATCCAATATCGAATGTTTGATGCCAACGAATCCAAGGAAAACCTCCTACAGTATCATTCAATGTTGTTCTTGTTGCTATCTATTTGATTATACGTAATAGAAAACTTTAAAGTAGAATATAATTACAATCAATTTACTTGAACTAAACCAAATGGAAATTGTTTATCCGTATTTCCATTCGTACGATCATACCATATTTGTCTCCAATATTCAATCATCTTTGTTAATTCACATGTATAATAATCTCGTGTTGTCATATCAGCATTAGCTTCACCTTGATACCAAACAACTCCATAAATGACCATACGTGTAAATGGATAGGTCATTGCATTATAAATAGTCGAATAGGTAAGATTTAATTCTTGAAATGATTGATCATTATAAACTTTCGGTAAAACGATTTCACTTGAAAAAAAAAAGATCAGATCGATTTGTTTCAATCGAATCATAATAACTTACGATGAAACATTGCAATCCTTTAAAGCTTGAGGTGGCATCCAATATTCAATTGCTGTACCATTCCAACTTGCAGCGACTAAACCAATCGGTCGGCCACCCAAGGCTGTATGTATCATTCGACCGTACAACCAACAAACAGCTGACATATAGTAAAATGTTGGTCCACCGACACTTTGTGCCGATGCAACTGACCAATTCAACCACATGCCTAACAATTCATCGATTGGTTCATGTGATGCATTTCGTGCCGATGTAAACAATCGAATTTTTGGATAATTTCCTGCATTAGCAATTTCTAATGAACCATTGAAAATATCGATGACTGCCATTTCCATATTCGATTGTCCTGAACATATCCAAACATCACCGAAGAGAACATCATGAAGTGTTATCGTTATTTTCGTTCCGTTGGGTAACGATTGTGAAGCGTGAATATCAAAAGGTCCTTCGTCAGACACAGGATCCAATGTAATTGACCAAATACTTCCATCGATATGATTCGTTTGATAAACTCGATCGTTAAGTGTTAAACTAATTGTTGTATTTGAGCCTGTATAACCCCAAATGATCGCACGTTGTGGAGCTCGTTGTAAGACCATATGGTCTTGCAAATAGTTCGCAAAACGAAACGATGATTCATCATTGTATGAAGAACATTTACAATTACAATGAATAATGAAATTGAAAATAAATAATAAACTTAGTGAAAACATAACCATATGCAATCGTGTAAAAGAGAACAATATTTGTTTTCAGTGTACCCTTTTTTTTTTGTATTCTGTGGGTTGAAAGATAACTCAACGTTTATATGATAAGATATTTTACAAGAGAGAAGTAGAAGAAAATCTTCTGACACATTGATTAGTTTATTTTGTTTTTGAAGAATTTCACAATATGAAAAGCGAATATTCATCGAGTTTAAATAAATCAGAGGAGAAAACAGAAGCGTTTGGTTGACAATGCAAAAATACGAGGTTCATGGTTTTTTTTTCGATGATTTTACTCGACACACGTGATTTCTAGTATATTCATATGTGTTTCAAATTCGGCCATGGCAAACATAAAACCAGGCCCGCCATAAATCGGCCAAATAGCATGCATTGGTTCCTTTGTTGGAACGTGTACTGTATATGGCATAGTACCATTCTCAGGATTAAAGAATACATGAAGTTGATTTGATTCGAAATATGAAATAATAATATCTGGTTTTGTATCATCATTTACGTTAGCAATTGCAATAAAATTGGGCTTCTCGTCAAGAGAATGAACGAAATTTTCTGTAAAATTTTCATTTCTATTGAAATAAAGAATAACTTCATTGGGATTCGAATAAGCAATGATAAGATCTAAACTTTGGTCCATATCCATATCTTTGATAGTCAACAATTCTGGTGTTCCTGCCGATGAAATCGTTCGATTGTATGTAACCTGACCAGTGCCATCATTAAGCAAAATATCAATTTTCGTCACGTTTTGATATAAGACAATAATATCAACATACTCATCTCCGTTAAGATCGGCTATTTCAATTAACTTTACAATAGACGTAATCGAATAAACTGTCGTACCATTGGCAAACGTTCCATTGTGGTTATTCATATGAATAGTTAGTGTTGAAACATTAAGATATCCCACTATAATATCATCATGTTGATCATTATTAATATCAGCTGCTTTGATGAATGCAGGTTGATGATCATTGATTGTAAAATTTGTAAATGTACGAAATGTAGAGTTTTCATCTTGAGAAAAAATGGTAATCATGTTGAAATCATCCAAAACGAGAATATCAATGAACGAATCATTATTAACATCGGCTGTTGTGAGAGATATCGGTGTACTTATATTACTTATATCGATTGTTTTAGATGGATCACTTGGACGGTCGGCAAAAATTATAATAATTGTTTTATTATCATTGTTCACGATGATAAGTTCCGCTTTATCGTCATTGTTTAAATCGTTTATTACCATTACGGGCAATATGGGTTGATTCGGATACATGAATGGTGGGTGCACTACAGTAGAACATTTATCTAAGAACAGAAAGTTCGTAAGATCATATAGATAATTATAAAATAAGTGGAGAGTATACTTTCTATTTGTGTTGTTGTGTCTTTCATTGTTGAAGCAGTTGTTTCAACTTCATCAACAGATTCATATGTTGTTGTTTCAATTTCATCCACAAGTTCACCTGTCGTCGGCTTAGTTGTCGTTGTCGTTTTTATCGTTGTTGTCTTGCTTTCAGATGTTGGTAATTCAGTTGTTTGCATTGACGTTCCCATTGCTGTTGCAGTTGTTGTTGTTGTATTCGTTTTCTTTTTGGTTAGAATAACGGTTGTTGGTACAACAATTACTGTTATAATCACGATAGCAACAATAGCTCCACCAATAATCCACAGTTTTTTTCGTCGATCTGATGAATCTCTAAAAGAATAAAATCGATCATTTTCATATTCGATTGGATTTACGAAATAACATACTCAGCTGATGATGAAATATTCGATGTTGTATCGGTATTCCCTGCCATTGAGCTGACAAGTGATTCTATTCGATGGAATAGATAAAATGAGATTTTATTGTTATTCTCTTTCGAAACTTTTCTCTGAACAAAAGTAATTATTTACGATTAATTAGTTGAAAGCATTCATCTGTCGAGTCAACATGAACAAAATCACGCTTTTTTTATCAAACCTACGTATATCAGAATAGTAGCAAAATATGAGCATCTGTCCTTTGACGTTTAAAATTTAGTTTTTGATTATTAATGAAAATCATAAACGCAAATAATAAGATTACAAAATAAAACTACAATTTCACTCGAGACAAAGTCGAGTAGATAAGACGACTGATTGCAAGTGCAACATTGAAATTTATTTAATTAAATATATTAACTTGAAAGATTTGGAATTGAATTGATAATATTTTGAATTTACCTGTTAAAAATAAAAGAGAAAAGTTTTTTGATTTTTCTATTGCAGAAAAGAAGAATCCATTGTTTAAATTGAGTATGACATCCTTTGTTCATTTGACGACGTGAAAACGTTGCTGATTTTTTTCATTATGAAACATTTCTGTTTGCTTTTGTTGATCGAATAAAAAAATGTCTGAAAGCAGTCTAATTGTCGATGATCTCAGCGAATTTATTATCTCTGACGATATTTGAAGAACTTGGCAATATGAAAAGCGAATATTTATCGAATTTAAATAAATGAGAAGAGAAAACAGAAGTGTTTGATTGACAATGCAAAAATATGAGGTTCGTGGTTTTTTTCGATGATTTTACTTGACACACGTCATTCCTAACATATTAAAATGTGCGTCAAATTCGGCTAGAAGAATAATAAAACCAGAGGCATAATATAGCGGCCAAATAGCACGTATTCGTTCGTTCGTTGAAAGGGGTATTGTATGTGCCACAGCACCATTTTCAGAATTTAGGAATACATGAAATTGACTGGATTCGAAATACGAAATAATAATATCTGGTTTTGTATCATTATTTAAGTTAACAACTGCAATAAAATTGGGCTTCTCGTCAAGAGAATGAACGAAATTTTCTGTAAAATTTTCATTTCTATTGAAATAAAGGATAACTTCATTGGGATTCGAATAAGCAACGATAAGATCTAAACTTTGATTCAAATCCATATCGTCGATAGCTAATACTTCTGGTGTACCTTCTGATTGAATTGTTTGATTGTTTGTGAATTGACCAGTGCCATCATTAAATAATACATGAATTTCCTTTTCCATTTGATCAAAGGCAACAATATCAACATACTCATCTCCGTTAAGATCGACAATTTCAATTGACTTTACAGGCGATTTAATTGAATCAATATTTGTCTCATTGGCAAAAGTTCCATTATGGTTATTCATATGAATAGTTAGTGTTGGAACCTCACGAGATCCCACTATAATATCATCATATTGATCATTATTAATATCTGCTGCTTTGATGAATACAGGCTGACGATCATTGATTGTAAAATTTGTAAATGTACGAAATGCAGAGTTTTCATCTTGAGAAAAAATGGTAATCATGTTGAAATCATCCAAAACGAGAATATCAATGAACGAATCATTATTAACATCAACTGTTTTGAGAAATATCAGCTTACTTATATTACTTATATCGATTGTTTCAGATGGATGATCTGGACGGTTGCCAAGAAGTATAATAATTTTTTTATTATCATTGTCGACGCTGACAAGTTCAGCTACATCATCGTCGTTAAGATCGCTCACTACCATTAAAGGGAATATGAGTACGTTGGGATATGCCATTGGTGGCTGCATGTCTATATAACATTTATCTAAAAACAGAAAGTTCGTAAGATCATGTAGATAATTATAAAATAAGTGGAGAGTATACTTTCTATTTGTGTTGTTGTATCTTCCACTATTGAAGTCGTTGTTTCAATTTCATCCACAGGTTCATGTGTTGTTGTTGTTGTTGTATTAGTTTTCTTCTTGGTTAGAATAACAGTTGTTGGTACAACAATTGCTGTTACAATCACGATAGCAATAATAATTCCACCAATAATCCACAGTTTTTTTCGTCGACCTAGTGAAACTCTAAAAGAATAAAATCGATCATTTTCATGTTCGATTGGATTTACAAAGTAACATACTCAACTGATGATGAAGTATTCAATGTAGCATCGGTATTATCTGGCATTAAAGTTAATTATTTACAATTAATTAGTTGAAAGCATTCATCTGTCTAGTCAACATAAACAAAATCGCACTTTTTTTTTTATCAAACCTACATACGTAGATCTGAATAGTAGCAAAACATGAGCATCTGCTCTTTTACATTCAATATTTAGTTTCTTGATTATTAATGAAAATCATAAACGCAAATAATAAGATTACAAAATAAAATGAATGGGAAAGAAACGAAGTTTGCTGTTCCAGAAATTCATTATGTACATTCAGTTGAGAGAATGTTAAAATTTAAATCTGTATAGTCTGTGACGAAAATGTCGAAAAAGTTCATACTACGAACATTTACTAATCCAATGAAATTAATTTGATAGCCGAATGGAAAAGTCATATGACGAGTTGCATTCCAATTAGATGCATGAAAAAATGTTTTAATATTCTGTGAGTCGAAACATAAAATAGAAATGTCAGGCTTTTGATCACCAGTAATATCGCCAACAGCGAGTGAATCTGGTTTCTGATCAATTAGAAGAATACTATTTTCTATAAATCTATTATTTCTATTGAAATAAATGATAACTTCATTGGGATTCGAATAAGCAACGATAAGATCTAAATTTTGATCCATATCCATATCGTTGATAGCTAATGATTCCGGTGTACCTGCCGATGAAATCGTTTGATCGTGTGTAACTTGACCTGTGCCATCATTAAGCAAAATATCAATTTCCTTCACGTCTTGATATAAGACAATAATATCAAGAAGTTCATCTCCGTTAATATCGGCTATTTCAATTAACTTTACAATAGATGTAATCGAATCAACCGTTGTACTATTGAGGAAATTTCCATTTTGATCATTAAAATAAATAGTTAATTTGAGATCATGAGTATAGCCAACAATGATATCATCATATTGATCATGATTCATATCAGCAGTTTTGATGAACACAAGTTGAGAATCATCGATTATAAAATCTGTGAGCTTGGACAACGTATTATTCTTATCATGTGAAAAAACTGTAATTTTATTTCTCGCATCGAGAATAATAATATCGTTCGTAGAATCCTTATTAATATCTGACATTGAGATAGATACTGGTGATTTTATGTGACTGATACTAATTTGCTGCAATCGAAAAAATGTTTCGAACGAAAAGAAAATGTCAATTGTTTGTGAGAAATAATTAATATTGATTATATCTGGTCGGTTATTCTGATCGAAGTCATAAGTGAACACGGAAAAAATAGACACTTCATTGGAATTATTCAGGGGGAAAATATATTGATGACAATCAAATTCTTCCGTCGGCGTTGTTATTATTTCTTCTGTTGTTAACAATGTTTGAAAAGTTGTTTAAATTTTATTTACAGGTATTTCACGTGTAGTAATATTAGTCGTTGTTGTTGTATTGTTTTTCATTTTAGTTAGAATAATAGTTGTTGGTACAACAATTGCTGTTATAATGACGATAGCAATCATAACGCTAGCAATGACCAAACATTTGTTTTGTCGACTAATTGGCTCTCCCAATGGTATTGAAAAATTGGAAATCGTATCGGAATCGTATTCCATTGTGCTGATAGTAAATTTGTTCGATAGAATGAACGAAATTATATATTTCTATTATTTTACTGACTTACAAATAGAAATTAAATGACAACTAACCCAAGAATTGATAAGATAGCATGTACGGAAATGCGCCAGATTGCGTCGATTTTTTTTTCTTTTCTGTTAAATACAACACTGACAAAACATGTTAGAAAAATTCGGAAGTTTATACAACGACAGGCGGAGGAAGATTAATTAAACTACTCAAATTCGTCGAACACAGATCAATTGTATCAATTACCATTGAGGAATAGATTGTTTTTCAAAGAAATATTGTGTGCAGTTGGTTCACTTGTTCGATTAAAAACCACGAGCACGATTATGTGAAACAGTAAAATTTCGTATAATAATAAACGCCTTGCTTGTATGTTGATCCAAACGATAACGAGCAACTAATGCATCACAAGAGAGAGAGAGAGAGAGAGCAATTGAAAAATTGTTATAGGATTTGTACCAATAATAATTTTTACTGTTATTCAAAAAATGCAAAATAATAATCATAAAAATACTTTTGTTACCTTGTCGAATAGAAAGTACAAATGTGAAACGAAAAAAACATTGAAGAATTATGTAGAATCAAGATGTAAGAACGACAGGTGGAGGAAACGATGAATTGAATGCTGATCGTGGAAGATCAATTAAACTACTCAAATGCGTTGAACATGGACCAGTTGTATCGAATGTATAATATCGATCAATTTTTTTTCCACTTGTATTAACAACACAATTGTTATTAGCAGAAATATTTCGACTATTACAAATCAAAACTAATGGTTCTGAATGATCGACAGCAATGTAATTACCACTGATAAATACATTATTTCCATTATCACTTTGTAGTAAACCTTGACTGTGTTGTCCAAAATCGAATGTTGATTGTTCGATTCGAATATCGTTTATCACGGGAACTAACTGAGGAGGATCAGGAAGAATTGTAATAATGCCTCCCTCTTGAGCAATGCCTTCGTTATTGTGAAGATAGAGATTTCTACTTAATGAAACATTACGAGCTTCGGGAGCCTCTTTCCAATATAAAGAAGGTTGAATGAGAATTGCTGGTCCGCTTGTTTGATTAAAAATCGATTGTTGAATATCAATATTTCTCGATTCAAGTAGAACACCACGAGCACGATTATGTGAAACAGTAAAATTTCGTATGAATACATACGGTGTATCAGAAACACAAGCCCAATCACCAACATTAACAGTAACTGGATCAGTAAAACTAACTTTTCTCGAATTGACTGTATTAAATACTAACGAAGCCACTGTTCCATTACCATGTACGGTAAATGGTTGTTGATGACTTGTAAATTCCAAATGAGTGCCAACACCAACATCCAATAGATCACCCCAATTTGTTTGCATTATAATAGTTTTCGAATCGATGACTTTTGTTATTTCTAATAAAACTCCATGAACATTGAGTCCATCATCGCCCATGGCTTCACAACTACTATCGGTTAAAGAAATATATTCTCTAGCATCTGTATAATGCATACAATCCATGGTTGTACTCATCCAACGGCCGTTCCGTCGTTTAACATGATAATCATTGATATTCAATCGACGTGCTCGTAATATCGGAAAGCCCATTTCCCACGCTGCATAGATAACGATCGATTGAACAGTAATATCAGTTAAATCCATTCCATTCATTGAATGTTGTGTGAACGCATAACGAGCTACTATAGGATCGTTTTTCGTAAATCTTGCAGGATTTGCTAATGGTAAACGTAGTACACCAGGTGATACGAGACTCGTATTGACATCGGCAGGTGGTGTTTGATAGATTTCGTATGTATTCGAACCGAATGCGGGTCTCATATTTCCAGGATCATATCGAAGAATAGCTTGAACTTTTTGATTGATATTCGCTTGATGAGGTGGTACAATTTGAACGTCAATATATTTTTCATGGACATCGACAACATAACCAGCAGTAAATGGAAGTGGATCGTAATCAATTGAAAACAATGTAAATTTTAATCCGTGACAACGTTGAGCAAAAAATATCGATACTGGATTTGTACCAATTAGAAATGTTTGATCACTACCAACACCTTTGACTGTTAAATTCGTCGCATTGACGATTGTAATTGTTGATGCTACTGTATAATTACCAGCTGGAAAATCAGCGATACTAGGTAAACCGTAACGAATTGCAGCATTGATCGCTGCTTGAATGGCAGCTGAGTCATCAAGATTATCGTTAGGATTTGCACCATAATCAATTACTGAAAATATCTTATTTCCTTCGATCGATAGAATATTTAGAAATACAACTATGAAACTAGACCATATGTAGGCCGAATTCATTCTTTTCTCGTTTTATTGATAATGAAAATGAAGGTGCATAGTTTCTTTGTTTTTTTTTGTTGATAAAATTTATCACGAGCAAAAATAAACATCATCAACTTCGAAACTGTTGTTACTAAAATATGACCATTTCGTTTAATTGTTGAAAAGAAAATAGATCTGCACTTAATAATAAGTACTTTCGCGTGTTTTGTTTACAGATATTTTTGAAATTTTCGAAACAAAAAGAAAAGTAAAAGCATTCTCAAATTGACATGCAAAGCTGAAATGCATTAGTCGGCGAAGTGTTGTTTTTTTGTCTTGAAAGTTCAAAGCTCGAAAAACATTTACATAGATACCGAATAGAAACGGTATAAATATCGCTTACTTAATAAACAAATTCTTTCATTTGTATAGTTTATTTAACAAAACTCAATATGTCAGTCAATGGTAAAGCCACGGTGCCGAATATTTCGCATCATATTATAATGCTTCCAGCAGTAATTCGAATATCGTTTGAAATTGTAAATAATGTCTATTTTTTGGACTAGGATCAAACGCCACGTACACAGAAGATTAATGTTGATTTGAAAAAGTTACACGAAGTAAAACGCGCTGGGTTGGTGATTTCAAATAAATATAAAATCAAATTGAATTTATCTATTGATTTATTCATTTAGAGGAATGGGTCCACTCCAATTCCTATGCGGTGTGACAATAGTTACTTTATTATGTGGTGCTGTTATAGTGCCATTTATTTTTACATCGAGAATTGGAAGTACAACAACAACTACCTCTACAACTTCGACATCGACCACCTCTACAACTTCAACATCGACCACCTCTACAACTTCAACATCGACCACCTCTACAACTTCAACATCCACTACCTCAACAACTTCAACATCGACAACAACAACAACATCAACGTCAACAACGACTACAACTAGTGATACGACAACTACTACTAGTTCTAGCACGTCTACAACGAGTAGGATCAAACATGATAGATGACTTTGTTTTGAATTTATTCTTAATTTCAGCAACTGAATCGTGTGCTTCTGGTTATTCTCGATCTCCATCTGGAACATGTGTCAATCTTCAAATTGATTTCAATAATTGTGGATCGTTCGGCTATGTTTGTGCTTCAACATATACAAGTTGTTCGGCTGGAACATGTAGTGGTGCTCCTGCTGTTCAACTTGCTGGTGCTATTGCCGTTCCTGGATGGACAGGTCAAACAAACATCGATGATCAAACTACAACACTCACACTTCCTATGAATTTAACACTGTACGGTTATTCGTCATCTACTATTACGGTGACAAGTAACGGAGTAAGATGATTTCTTTTCGAAAACAATCAACATGCTGTATTTTCATACAGGTTGTTTGCCTTGGTGGTTGTTCAACAGCGTATTCAAATACAAATCTTCCGTCAAGTAGTTTTGCTGGACCAACTATGTTTGGATTTTGGGATGATTTAATGATCTATGCTGGAACATCTCAAACAATCTATTACAACGTTATTGGAACAGCACCTAATCGAATGACAATATTCGAATTCTACGAAAGTCATTATAGTCTATCGACAGCATACTATCATTTTCAAATCATATTCTATGAAAATCAACCAGGTGTTGTCAAATGTATATATTTCGAAATATCTGATGGTGGAGTTTCGGCTACGATTGGTGTTCAAAGTAATTTTAACAAAAAATTATTCACTAGTTTTCATCATCTGTATTCCACCTCTAGGTTCTTCAAGTGGACCTGCAATGACCTATTCAGTAAATCAAGCCAATGCAGTTTCATATAACACTACATTGGTTTTCGATACTAACACTAGCACAATTTCTGGATGAAATGCTTTATTTCAAAATAAACAAAAAAAACATATCACCGTAGAATACGACGATCGACACCAAAAATATGTAGTTTACTATCGAATAATAGCACACCATCGACTAAACATAAAATCGGTCCATATGAAGCATTTCGTCCTAATTGACAATAAGCAACTAAAATATCACCGGGTCGCAATGACATAGCCCATGGAAATAATGATTGTTGTGGTTGTGGATTTCGATCGAAGATCTTTCTTTTTTCTTGTACATCAGTTACGTCTGTTGAATGAGTTTTATTTTCATAAGCTAATGTCGAGAGAAGAATCTTGGCACGATCTGCATCGACTATTTGTGGTGCATTTTGTTTTTTCGCTTTTCGTTCAGCTGTTGCATCGAACGCCGTTACAGCTTGTCGATGTTGTTGATATTCAATATATGTCCACATTTGATCAGCAGTTTTTAATAGTTCCGGAAGTGTTTTATTTGTTTCCTCGGACGATATCGAACAACTATTTAATTCATAGAAAATCGTATGTTTACATCGTCGCATAGCTCCAATTGTTCCAACAAGTAGAACCGGTTTTGCAAACCATGATGGTAATATTGATTCATCAACTGATACTGCCGGAAGAGGATTACAGGATTGAATTAATGAAATAATATCTCTTGGTGACCATACAGTTGAACCCCATGGCCACGAATTCGAATCATCTGAAATTTCATTCTCATTTTGAATATAAAATGCTCGAACACCATGAGAGAATATCTTTGGCCATAGATCCATAGCTCGTTGTTTAACACCATCTCGATTCGATAGGACATGTTCCATTGTACTTGTATCAACACCCCATGAACTACGTTCAGTTAGCTGTTGATTAGTTCTATTCAACGAATATCCTTCAGGAAAACACCAAACATTCATTTGATTTTTCGCACTTAACAATCTTAGATCTGTATATTGATGATGTGCTGTTTGTCCGAAGAATTCTTGTTGAAAAGGTGCCCATTTACAGCACGGACATGTGACAAGTCCGACGATACCTTCGGATGCATCGACAGCAGCAACAGCATCGTCAATACTAACATGTGCATGCATCATAATAATAATTGCTCGTCGACATTCAATTGAAACTGTTTGAATTTTTGCACGAGCCATTCGTAAACATTGAACAGTCTTCCATTCTTCACAATGTTCGGCTGTTGTTAAACATCGACGAGGTATAAATTTCATGTCAGCATACGAATCATAGGCAAGTATTGGATCGATGCTAAAACATTGCCATTGACTTTTACTAAGAAATGCACATAGTGCACCGGTACGCGGTGTCATACCATCGCCAACGACGATAATTGCATTTTGACGATCAGTTTTCGATGTTGATGGTGGCAGACGAGGAAGAATATGTTGTCGTACAGCAGTCCAACAAGCGAATGATTCGGTTATTTCTTTCGAATTTGGAAATAAACCCATGGCTAACAAATCGGGAGCACATTTTAATTGTAGAAATTGATCTAAATATTCTAAATGATAGGGATTTGTACTTGATTCGTCGTGAGAATGATGATTATCTTGCATGTTTCAATTTCAATTTTCAATTTGTTTGATTAAGAACGAAGATTATTAGATAAATCACAGAACCAATAAAATTTATGTCACCATTTTTCTATCTTTCCTCTCAATTCATTGCCGCTAGTGTACAATATATCGATGAGATAGTTTATTTTCGTTTTATTGAAATTACAAAACAAATGTTCCTAGCTCAAATTCAATACGAATCAAATAACTTATCAGATATCAGCTATAGTCAATTGATATGTTGTCAAAACTCTATTTATACATATCAAATTCGAACTCAAGTACAGATAGATTTTCATTGAAAGATTTCTCGTTCTATTGAGTTATATTTATTATTAGCAGAAAATATTTCTTAATAACACACAATAATGCGAACGATAGTAATCCATCCCGATGAACAATCAGAAGAAAACCGACGAAGAAGGTAATTTTTCTTTAGTATTGAGTTATTTATAAATTATTCTTTGCATAGATATTCTCCGTTATATATTTGTCTTTGCCTATTATGTACGCTTTTGCTAATTGGAGCAATCGTTGGTGCCATTCTCCTCGGAATATTTCTTAGTAAATCCGATGATACAGATAGCACAACATGTAATGTAGCTTTTTTTATTCATTTCAACGAATAATACGAATTAGAAACTATTTAGCAAAAAATACAACCAGAACTACTGCACGTCCAACATCAATAATGACTTCAATAACAACAACAACAACTACTACTACTACAGGTAAATTTTGCCAAAATGATAGAATTTTCTAAGCCAACATCGTCATTTTTTAGATCCACCATGCACAAAACCATGCAGAGCTGATCAACAATGTGTAAAAGGAGTCTGTGTTGGCACAGGTGTTCTCTCGTTTACGCTAACATGGTCTCGACCTGGTGATGGTGATATAGTCGTGAAAACACCTGATAACAAGTTTATTCATTATATGAATAGGAATGTATCGGTAAATACAAGCGGAGGACAATTAGACGTAGATGATCAAAGAGGTACAGGACCAGAAAATGTTTTTTGGGTAGGGAATAGCACAATACCACCTACAGGTACATATCATGTATGTTTTGCTCAATACAATTTTACAATGTTTGCATCTATTACGAATCCAATCACAGCAACAGTGAAAATCGAAAAACCACCAAATCCTACAAAAACTGTCTCGAAAATCATTACATCTGATATTGACGATTATTATGCATGTGACTCAACATCTGCTCATTTCATTACGTCAATTGACTATCCATAAAATTTATCAATAAATCATTGACACTATTCTTTTTTTTTTTCATAATAAACTACGCATACTATCGCTTATATGTCAATACTAAATATTAAAATTCATATCATATTGACAGTATATTTAAAACCGGATGTGATCAATATTTCTGCTATTTCATAGTTAATAAAGTATGATCACTGACACACACCAACAAACTTTAAGTCGACGTCAAAAAATTACTGTGATTATAATTGTTTGTTTAATGTTGGCTGTTACTATTGTTCTAGCAGTTACTATCTTTATCGAGGACAATATAAAAACTACTACTGACAATACAAAATCTTCATATACAATGGTAGTAACTTCAACAGAAAAACATTAAGAAACAACAGTCTCCTGCCATCTACTGATATTTCAGCAATTGATGAAATGACACTTGTAAAATTGAGTCATCGTTTCTGTTTAAAAACATTACATGTAACTTCATTTTCAATCATTTCGTTAAATAAATTCATCATACTATGACCACTAATAAAAACCAACTTATAACAGAATATTTAGATCAATGGACTCGAGATTATCTTCGAGATAAAAACCAAGCTACCAATGAAGAATTATTGTACTTCATTGAATTTATGCAGCTTCGAGATAAAAAAACACACTCGATTGCAAATTTTAATTCCAGTAATCCATCAATAGTAATTGACGACTTTCTCTATCATGGTGATATATGGCATGCGGGTAATTTTAAGTTACTTAAAGATCTTGGTATTCAACATATTCTCAATGTATCCGATACGTCATTAAAAGAAGAAATTACAACTAATTTTAATGTATTATGGGTCAGTATAGGTGATCATCCTCGTGTTAATATTAGTCAACATTTTGAAAAAACCAATGACTTTTTATTTTCATGCAAAGTTAAAAATGAAAAGGTTTTAGTTCATTGTGAAATGGGCATTTCTCGATCGTCATCAATCGTACTCGCTTATTTAATGAAGTAAATATACATTTGATTATATAATTCTACGTACTATATTTCGCTCATAGATATCATCATGACAATTTATTGAAAGCGTATACATATTTACTTGAACGTCGTCCAATATCCATACCGAATTCTGGTTTTCTCTTACAATTAATTCGATATGAAAAGCTCTTACGTGAGAACAACATCATTGATAACAAACGAAATGATGATGATAAACAAAATCCGATCAAAACACTCGACACATCGTCATAATAAAGAAAAACTGATAGTTAGATCACATTTTTTTATCATGTGTGATGATAACGAAAGAGAGAATTCATAATATTGACTTAATGTGTGTGCATATATAAAAGAAAATATACAAAAAGACATTCAAAAATGGATGCTACTCAAATAGTTGATCGACTTTTGACAGTTATTGAAAATGATATTTTGCCAAAGACACAAATTGGTGTTGCACAAGGAAATAAAATTTTTGGTGCTGCCATACTCAGAAAATCGGATCTATCAGTTATTATTGCTGAAACGAATAATGAAGTAGAAAATCCACTTTGGCATGGCGAAATGCATGCTATTAAAAAACTTTATGAAACGATTAATCGATCACAATTACCTGATCCAAAAGATTGCATTTTTCTTGCTACACATGAACCGTGTTCACTGTGTTTGTCAGCGATTACTTGGGCTGGTTATGATAATTTTTATTATCTTTTCAGTCATGAAGATAGTCGAGATAGTTTTTCCATTCCACATGACATCAAAATATTACAAGAAGTTTTTCATAATCCCAATGAAAATCAATCGTTATTATACAATCGAACAAATGCTTTCTGGCAAAGTTATAATATTATCGAAATGTTAGCAAACATTGACAATCGAGAAGTGTTACTTTCTCGTATCAATCACATAACAACAATCTACAATCAATTATCTCAAATCTATCAAGCAAATAAAGGACATGATAAAATTCCTCTAGCTTAGAATATTTATTTTGAAATAAAATTTAAAAAATAAAACATTATTAACCTTTAGAACTGACGCATTTTCGACATTTATCAAAACCGATCAGATGACACGAACAATGCCATGATACTCCACTTGAGTATTTAGTTTTGCAAGCATCACAGGAGAAACCTTCGTCGTTGTATGCTTGATTCGATTCGGTCTTACGATCTTTATGTTCAGATAGTTTTAAAGTATGTCCATTGGAGCATTTAAATAATGCTGGGTCTAAACAAAAGATATAGTTCCTCATTGTTATTTCAATATTTTTGTTACCCTGAGATATAGCTTTGGCAACATTATAACTGTGACGTTTGTTAGTAACTACTTCTTGAACTATTCTCTGTTCTAATTCATTCATATAGCGCTTTCCATCTCCATAGTCTACGTCTCCATACATAATCTTTTCATTATATGTTGAACTATTATATCCAAAAGATCCATCATCTTTTTGAGCAAATCCAGACACCAATGCAAATGCTTTTGAGTCTCCATATATTCCATAATACCATTTACATAGTTGTTCATGTTGAGTTCCTTGGCCACTCTTATAACCATAACAATCTTGACAAACAAGAAGCACGATGTTTTTGTAATTTCTATCGATTGGATACAAAATAAGACCGGTTTTAGATTTCTTACAATTACAATTATGCTCAGACCATCCATAACGATTACAAAGAAGTGTGATCCCACCGTCTTTAGCTCTTGCATAGAGATTCCATTCATCATTAATTTGGCCTACACCGACATCCTTACCTAACAATTACAGTAAATTCAACGCAACATTTATTGATGTTTAGATACATAACAAAAAATATTACCACGAGTGCGAATAGAGGAACGAACAATAAACATATCATCGTCAGCATTACCATTATCAGCCATTGCTTTAGTGATAGTATAAGCCGAAAATCAAACGAAATTTTTTCACTTTCTATCTACATGACGAAATTCGTCGGCCATTTGGAAATTTGCAGTACCTCTACACAGGTGCGTCAATTTTTATTAACTTTTTATTACGAAATTTTCCAATCGATTGATATATTCTCAAAAAGTGAATCCTCAAAAGCCATCAATTGCTGTAGAAAGCCAGGATTCGGTGAAATATGCTTTCGTATGCTAACCAGTAGTTCATAAGCTGTTCGCAGATTTCTCTCTTTCTTGTGAATTAAATATGCAAGAACAAAAGCAGGTGATCGACTGACTCCCATATGGCAATGAATGAGACATGGTGAATCAGCTGTAGCCTAATTAAATTTAACGAATAATTATTTATTTTTTAATTAAAAGAAAATGTATACTTGATCAATAAAATTGAAGATTTCATCAAATAATGGGATGATATCTTCAGATGAAGAATCTTTGACAGGACATTGGAGATAGACGAATGAATCAGGATGTAAATTGGGTGACTCAGTTAAATTTACAATATATCTATTAATCCAATAAATGTGACTTTATAGCCTCACAAAAGGATAAAAAAAACTCACTGAATACCAAGTTTTTGAAGTTCGTCTTTATTGTGAGTGCATGAATAATTTCCAAGATATAAATGTGGCAAAATTCTCGATGGTGATTCCCAGTTCGACATTACGCGTTACATTTACAACAAACGATAGAGAATAGTTTCTATTTATATATTCATTCTTTTGAAATTGCACAATTTATTTGCAATAAAATTCAATACAATTTGGATTATTATTTTATTTTATTCAAATTTAATTTAAAAAATACTTTCTGGAATATAATGATAATGATGAATAAGTATATCTATTATGTTAATTAATTGTAAATGTTAATCTTAACTCCATAACTTTCGTATTCAGTCTGATGAGGAGCTGGACTATCTCCATCTTCTAACCACAATGTTTTTTTCTCTAAACATATAATAACCATTGATAAATCGTATTTATCATGAAATATTTTGGCAATAAATTTCAAATAATCAATCAGATCTTTTTGTAAAACTGGATTTTTATCGTAATATCTCGAAATATAATTTCAATTTCTTTAAATAAATCCATATGATTTTTATTAGCATGATACTCTTTAACACCTTGGCATAGGAAAGTTTTTATTGGTTTTTCAATCGCTTTAAAGATCACTTTATCTTCAGTTTTCGACCAGTCTTCTTTTTCGGCACGCATTTGAATTTTTGTATCGACGAATGTTTTTAATATATCGTATATTTTTTTGCCTTTGATTATGACATTTAAAGCAAATGACAAACCTTCCATTATCCAATATTGAATAGATATTTCTTCAGTTTAGTCGTAAATAAAATGAAAAAGTACATGAAAAAAGTTTGCATTAGCTAAAGATATTGACGAATAAAAAAAGATGACGAGTGTCGAGTTTAGCTCTGAGCCATGGTCCCGAAAGACCGGTGCTTATGCTTCAGGCTCATTAGCAGTGAGTTAAAGATGGTTCGACTCAAAGCTGCGGCTCGTCTCTTTAGCTTATTTATTACCCATATTTATTTTATATATAATTCGTATAGTGAAATTACAAACGTACCTCTTACCTTTCGATGAATCGAACAAACGTTGTCCTTATAAACTTAGCAATTCGTGAAAATTAAGTTATTTTTGATAAAACCATGGCTTGTCAAAACTGGTCTAATGTGCTTAAATGTTTGCCGAAGCTTGTTTTTAATGAAAAAGAGATCACGTACACTTGTTAATAAATATATAAATCTTTTGATGTAAAATGACGAGTCATTTAACTATTTCTCATTTGTTCATCAGTCCATTCCGTTCAATGAAGATTGAATTAAATAGGTATACTTTGGTTAAAATCGATGAAAATCAAACATTCATTCATCTTTGTCAGTTGACATTATATGATTTATGATTTTTAATAAAACAAATGATGAATCACTCAATCACACGAAAAATATATTTTTATTCGTTCTGTTTCTTCCGACAATTTAAAAATGAGCAAAAAAAAGTCGACATGTTTTTTTTTCGGTTGGAAATTCACTATCTAATTGTTATTTGGATCAAATATAATGTCTGAAATGAGTTCATCGAGTGTTGTATGAACGGATTTCACTTTTGAATAATTTTTCGCCCATTCTCGATTTC
>Ga0209930_1001787_pt1 | contig 30127 bp, 20 predicted proteins | sample ThiBiot_500_biof_2_FD_183948 | JGI IMG/M metagenome (GOLD analysis project Ga0209930, IMG submission 183948) | Wastewater bioreactor microbial communities from Cape Town, South Africa - Thiocy_cont_500_biof (SPAdes) | ecosystem: Engineered > Bioreactor > Thiocyanate-remediating >... | reverse complement strand
CGGCGAAGGTTGTCATTCATGGGGTTGTACTCCTGTTCTCTACTTTGGTCGGTAAGAAAAACAGGTGTAGTTTACCACCTAATGATGACCTTCTCTTCTTTTAATTAATTTCTGTCCGGTAGCAAAATAAAAATTGGAATTTGTCTTTCAACCCTAGGAGAGGAGTTTTTCCTAAGAGATTAGCGCTTTTCGGTTGGTCGGGGAGAGAGGATAGCAATTGACCATCGAATCAGGCTGACCGGTTATCGAGGAATAGTAACTTTGTAGTTTCTTTGTAGTTTCTTTGTAGTTTCTACATTGTGACAAAAATATATGCTCATGGAGGAGTGAAACCAATGTTCCCAAGAAGTATTCGAAGGCGATCCATACTTGTACTTGGCCTTATCACAACCATGCTGGCCATGCTACTCGGTGCGTGCGGCGATACCGCGACCGCGGTCCCGGCGGCCACCACCTCAGCGCCTACCGCGGCAACTTCCACGACAGCCGCCAGTGCCACTACCGCCGCTGGCACGGCTACTACCGCATCAAGTGCGGCTACCACAGCGGCTGGCGCAGTTACTTCGGCAACCGCCGCGACATCCGGTACCACCGCCGCCCCGACTGCTACGTTGACAATCGCCAACAACTCCGGCCCACAGAGCCTTGACCCCGCAATTGCCGGACAGATTGACCTCAATTTCCTCCAGCCGACCTATGCTTCGCTTTTAAAGCCTGACAAAGATGGCAAATTGGTTGGCGAATTGGCGACCGACTGGAAGTATGTCGGGGAAGGCAACAAGAAATTCCAGGTTACCATTCGCCAGGGCGTGAAGTTTGCAGACGGCACTCCGGTCACGGCCAAAGCGGTAGCCGACTCGCTTAACTACTTCTCACAGCACGGCACCGGGCCGAGCGCCGGGACCATGAAAACCATCACTACTACCGTAATTGATGACAAAACGGTCGAACTGAACAACTCGGTGCCGAACAACTCCCTCCCTGACTTTCTCTCCACTCGCTTCCTGGCCGGTATGATTATCAGCCCGGCGGGGTTGGCCGATCCGACCAAGCTCAAATCACAGTCGGCCGGGGCCGGCCAGTACATCATCGACACGGCTAACACCCTCGCGAACGACCACTATACCTTTGTGCCGAACCCGAACTACTTTGACCAGTCGCAGATTCACTGGAAGCAAATTGTGGTCAAGATTATCCCGAACATCACCTCGGCGGTGCAGGCTATCCAGCAGGGCCAGGTTGACGTAGTTACCGGCGACCCTACGACCCTCAACACCGCCAAGTCGGCCGGCCTCAACATCGTCCAGACCTCTAATGCCTGGGTCGGTATATTTCTCCTGGATATAGACGGCAAAGTGACTCCGGCTCTCAAAGATGTGAAGGTACGGCAGGCTCTGAACTACGCAATTGACCGGAACCAGATTGCCAAAGCCCTTTACGGCGACCTGGCAAGCTCGATCATGCAGCCGAACACGCCAGGACAGGATGCCTTCGACCCTAGCCTGGAAAATACCTACGCCTACGATGTCAACAAGGCCAAGCAACTACTGGCCGAAGCCGGGTTTGCCGATGGCTTTTCCTTCGACGTGGTCCACCTGACACCCGACACGCAGACTACCAAGATGCTGCAAGCGGTGGCGGGCCAGTTGAGCCAGATCAAGGTGCAGATGAAGCTGGTTGAGTCTACCGACGTGGCAGCCCTGGTTACCAACTTCCAGAGCCTGAAGTATGCTTCGTTCAGCCTGGCCTGGGGCGGGCAGAGCCAGTTCGCCAACACCAACCAGGTCTGGTTGAAAAACTCGCCGGTCAATCCTTTCCATTACGAAGTGACCGGGCTGCAGGATGCCTTTGACAAGTACGTGGCGGCGCCACAGGACCAGCGTGTGGCGGCAGCCCAGGCGGTCACCAAGATCATTGTCGACCAGGCGTTGACCATCCCGGTGGTCAAAATTAGCGGCCTGACCTATGTCAGCAAAAAGGTAACCGGGGTCGCGCCCATTCCGGGCTTTGACCTGACCTACCCGACCGACTGGACGCCTGCAAGCTAGGCCTAATAACGGAGGAATATTTCCTGGTGAAGTATTCCTCCCCCTTTGGTTTGTAGGGCTGCTGCTGAAATGCACAAAGGGAGCTAACTTTGCTAAGTATTATTGTTCGCAGGCTTGCGATCTCAATTGTCCTGATTCTGGTGGTCACATTTCTGACCTACTTACTGCAATCGTTTCTGCCTGGTGACGCCGCCAGGGCCATGCTCGGCCTGACCGGTTCACCCGACCAGTACCAGGCGATGCGAAAAGCACTCCACCTGGATGAGCCGCTCATCGTGCAGTACTGGCTTTACCTGGCCGGGTTGTTGCGGTTCGACCTGGGCAACTCCATATTTACCCAGGAACCGGTGGCCCATAGCCTGGCGGTGCGGTCTCAGGTATCGGCTTCGCTGGTGGTAGGCACCACCCTGGTGGCGACCTTGCTCGGCGTCGGATTGGGAATGTTGAGCGTGTTGCGGGGCGGTATCATCGCCAAAATCCTTGACGTTTTTGCCTTGATAGCCTGGGCCACGCCGGGTTTCTGGCTGGCCCTGCTCCTTACCACCGCTTTTTCGGTGGCCATCCCGATTTTCCCGGCAATTGGCTATATCGACTTTGAAAAAGATTTAGGCGGCTGGGCTAAGAGCCTGGTGCTGCCGGTAGCAGCCATGTCGGTCGGCGGGATTGCGGCTATCGCGCGCATAACTCGCGAGTCGATGAGCCGCGAGCTTGAGAAAGAATATATCCGCACCCTGCGGGCCAGCGGGGTCGGCACAGGCTCACTGGTCTGGAAACATGCCCTCAAAAACGCCGGGCTAACGATTATTACGGTTATCGGGCTGGTTTTCATCGGGTCGATGCTCGGCACCATCTTTATCGAGCAGGTCTTTGCCTTACCGGGTCTCGGCTCGCTATTGATTGATGCTACCCGGCTGCACGATATTCCGGTTATCCAGGGAGTGGCGCTGGCCTTTACCCTGACCGTTGTAGTAGTTAACCTGCTGGTAGATTTATCCTATACCTGGCTCAATCCAAAGGTGCGAACATCATGAGTACCATCGAAACTACTACCGAAATCGTCAGGGAAGAAAGACCCCGTACTCAGCACTTTATGGGGCGGTTGCTGCGTAAACCGGTGGCGCTGGTGGCAATCGGTTACCTGGTGCTGATTATTGTTTTGTGCCTGGGTGCGCCCATTGTTTCCAAATACGACCCGCTGGTGCAAGACCTTTACACTATCCAGTCGCTGCCAACGGGCGACCACTGGCTGGGCACCGACGCGCTGGGCCGGGATGTTGTTTCGCGGCTGCTCTATGGCGGGCTGGTTTCGCTGTACGGTGTTGGGCTGGCCCTGGTGGTCTTTGCGGTAGTCGGTATCAGCATCGGCCTGCTGGCCGGGTATACCGGTGGCTTGGTCGACCGCATCATTTCGACCACTATCGAAATCGTGTTATCCATCCCGCACCTGGTGATTATCCTGGCGGTACTGGCAATTTTCGGCACCGGTATGACCGCACCCATGATAACGCTGGGTATCCTGGCTTGCGGCGGCCTGGCGCGGATTGTCCGGGCAAACACCGTCGCCGCCCGGGAAGAATTATACGTTGGCGCGGCCAAAGTATCGGGCCTGGGTTCAGGCCGGATTATCTTCCGTCACATTTTGCCAAACCTGACCGGGCCGATTATTGTGCAACTTTCGCTTTTCGCGGGGAATGCCCTGGCTACCCAGGCCGGGTTAGCCTTTCTCAGCCTGGGGGTGCAGCCCCCGGATCCAAGCTGGGGCGGCATGGTGGGAGAGGCGTCCCAGGTCATTTTGCAGTTTCCCTGGCTGCTGGTACCTTCGGGCGGTATCATTGCCCTGACTATGATTGCTTTTGGTTTGCTAGGTGACGCGGCCCGCGAGGCTTCGTTTGAAACGCACCAGCGTTCGGCCGGTATCGCGGTGCGCCACAAGATAGCCCCGGCGGGCGATGGATCAGCCGCCAGCAGTTCCGGTGAGGATATTCTGAGCGTGGATGGTCTCAACATATCTTTCCAGGAAGCCAAAGAGATCAAGGAAATCGTCAAGGACATTTCTTTTGCCATCCGGCCAGGCGAGATCGTCGGGCTGGTGGGTGAGTCGGGCAGCGGCAAAACCGTCACGGGGCTGGCGTTGCTCGATCTGCTGCCTGCCAACGCCCTGGTTACGGCCAAAGCCAGCTGGTTCAAAAATGTCAACCTGCAAAACCCGGCTGAGATAAAGAAGATTCGAGGTAAAGGTATCGCGATGATCTGGCAGGAGCCGATGGTCAGCCTCGACCCGGTCTTTACGGTCGGAAGCCAGCTCGGCGAGGTTATTAAGCTGCACAACCGCCAGTTATCCAAGGCCCAGGTTCGGCAGCGGGCGGTTGAATTGCTTAAGTCAGTCAAAATCAAAGAGCCGGAGAAAGTGCTGAAACAGTTTCCCCACCAGCTTTCAGGCGGTATGGCCCAGCGTGTGGTGATTGCCCAGGCCCTGGCAGGTGACCCTGAACTGCTGATTGCTGACGAGCCGACTACCGCCCTGGACGTGACGGTACAGGCCGATATTCTCGATTTGCTGCGGGACATCCGGCGCGAACGGAACATGGCAATCCTGCTGATAACGCACGATTTCGGCGTGGTAGCCGATTTGTGCGACAGCGTGCTGGTAATGCGTTACGGCCAGATCGTCGAGCGGGGCGAGGTGGTTAAACTGTTCACGATGCCGCAGCACGATTACACCAGGTCACTTCTGGCGGCTACTCCAAGTCTGGTAAAGGGTACTTTATGAAAGAAACAAAGACGGTCGCCCCGATTCTTGAGGTCAAAGACCTGATAGTCGAATACCCCGGCGGTTTCGGCAAACCAGCCAAACGGGTTATTGATGGGGTCAGTTTCAATATAGCACCCGGCGAAACTTTGGCGTTGGTGGGGGAGTCCGGTTCGGGTAAGTCTACCATCGGTAACACCATCCTGGGCCTGACCAAAGCTACCGGCGGCCAGATTAATTTTGAAGGGGCGGATATAACCTACCTGAACCTGAAAAACCGCCGGAAGTTCGCGGCTGATTTACAGGCGATATTCCAAAACCCTTACGGCAGCCTCAATCCGGGCCTGAAGATTAAGGATATTCTGACCGAGCCGCTCCAGGTGCAGCGTAAACTTTCGTCCCAGGAAGCCGGGCGGATTGTGACCGAGTTGCTGCAACGGGTCGGTATGCCGGCCAATTCCGGCGACCGCTATCCGAGCCATTTCTCCGGTGGACAGCGCCAGCGGATTGCTATCGCCAGGGCCGTGTCGGTCAAGCCCAAGCTGATAATCTGCGACGAAGCCACCAGCGCGTTGGACGTTTCGACCCAGGCAGCGGTCCTAGAACTGCTGGCCGAACTCAAGCGCGATTTCAACCTGGCGATGCTATTTATCACGCACCACCTGGCGATTGTCCGCAACTTTGCCGACAATGTGATTGTGCTGAACAAAGGCCAGATAGTCGAATACGGTCCGGCCAAGCAGGTCTGCGATAACCCGCAAGACCTTTACACGCAGTTACTGGTGGCGGCGGTACCGGTGCCAGACCCGCTAGCCCAGGCGCAACGCCGGAAAGAACGGCATGAGAAATTGTTGGTGCTGGCAAAAGGTACCGCCTGAACCCCGGCAACACGAAAGGTTACTTAACTCTTCGTAATAACTAGGTAATAATTTGCCTGGAGTGCGCGAGCCGTTTAGCCTGCCCCGGTAGGTTTGGACGCTTTAAAGTTTATAAAATTTCCCGCTATCCGTTGGGATAGCCTATAGTAATTCCACCCGGCGAATGTCTGTAGCAAAACCGGCCAGCTACCAGAGCCAAAACTGGTCAGGGTTTGTTCAGCTCTGCCCGGTAACCCCGAATAGGAGAATAAATTGTATGGAAATTCTGCTTAGAACTACCCCGGAACAACAAGGAATAAATTCACAAGCTATCTCAAACTTTATTGATGAGGCTAACGAGGTTTTGCAATACCTGCACAGCCTGACGCTGGTACGGCACGGTCAGGTGATTGCCGAGGGTTGGTGGAAGCCGTTTGAACCGAACGACCCACACATAATGTTTTCGTTGAGCAAAAGTTTCTGTTCCACGGCAGTCGGTTTCGCGGTCGATGAAGGTTTATTAAAAGTGACAGACGCAGTGACTTCATTCTTTGCCGATGCTTTGCCGCCGGTCGTTAGCGAAAACCTGGCGGCCATGCAGGTGCGGCACCTGCTTTCGATGTCTACCGGCCACGCGGTTGATACCCTGCCGTTGGTCCTCGAACCGGGCGTAACCAGTTGGGCCAGGACTATCCTGGCGGCACCCATCGAATACGCACCGGGCACTTATTTTCTTTACAATACCGGCGCGACCTATCTGTGTTCGGAAATCGTGCAGCGGTTGACCGGTCAGACCATCCTTGAATATCTCAAGCCGCGCCTGTTCGAACCGCTCGGCATCGAGAATCCGTCCTGGGAAGTTACGCCCGAAGGCATCAGTACCGGCGGGTTCGGTCTAGGTATCACCACCGCCGATATTGCCAAATTCGGGCAGCTATACCTGCAAAAAGGAGTCTGGAACGGGCAGCGTTTGTTAAGCGAAGAATGGGTTGAGATGGCTTCTTCTAAGCAGGTTAACACCAGCGGCCATATTCCTACCCCGGATTGGCTGGCGGGCTACGGGTTCCAGTTCTGGCGCTGCCAGCACAATGCTTACCGGGCGGACGGAGCTTTCGGCCAGTATTGTATTGTGATGCCGGAGCAAGACGCGGTTATGGCCCTGACTTCCGGGCTGGATATGGGGGGAGGGGCTTTGCAACGGACTTTAGATTTGGTCTGGAAACACCTGCTACCGGCTATGCAGGACGCACCGCTGACCGAGAACTCGGCCGCACATCAAGATTTGCAGCAGAAGCTGGCAAACCTGGTGATAGCACCCTACCAGGGACAGGCCGGTTCGGCGGTCGCCGCCGAGGTCTCAGGTAAGCAATACGCCTTTGGCGAGAATTTCTTGAATATAAGGTCGGTACAGTTTGATTTCTCGCAGCCGGATGCCGCCGTGGTAATCGAAACGGAGGCGGCTACCGACCAGTTTGCTATCGGCAATGGTACATGGCAGAACGGAATTACCCACCTGAACGCCGGACTGCCGCGCAAGGTAGCCGCCAGCGGGGCCTGGGTGGGCGACCAGACTTTCCAACTCTATTTGTTCTTCCTGACCCCGGTGCTGCAAGAAACGCCACCTTGCATGACGGTGCGCGACATGCCCTTCCAGCTAAACTTTATCTTCCGGTTTGCGGGCGGTAAATTGTACCTGACTGCACAGGTTAACCTGGCCTTCGCCGGGCCGTACCAGCATCAACTGGAAAGCCTGGCCTAAACCTCTAAAGTAGAGGCTTAAACACCAACCGGGAGCGCACTCCATACGAGGCTTGCTCCCGGTTTTCCATTTAAATTATATGGAGGGATTTATATAGCTACGCCGTAAACTAATTGTAAAAAATGACAGGTTTAGTATTATGTATCTGTAAATCGCAGAACTGATAAATGCTGTGTATATTGACTTCAGAAAGTTACAGGAAGCACAGAATTTGCCGACCGCAGGGAGTTTTTAATGCAAGACCCTAATCAATTGCCAAAAAGCACCCCGGAGGCTGCTGGAATACCTTCCGAGGCTATTCTCGCTTTTATTCAGGCGGTGGAAGAGCCGATTTATGAGCATAATAGCCTGATTTTGACCGCCCAGGAACTGCACAGCTTTACACTTTTGCGGCATGGTAAGATTGTGGCGGAAGGCTGGTGGGAGCCTTTCAGCAAAGATATACCCCATATTCTCTTTTCATCCACCAAAAGTTTTACCTCGACCGCCGTGGGACTGGCGATTGACGAGGGCAAAATCAGCCTGGACGACCTGGTTATCTCTTTCTTCCCCGACGACCTTCCGCCCGTAATCAGCGAAAACCTGGCTAACCTGCGCGTCCGTCACCTACTAACTATGTCCAGCGGCCATATCATTGAAGATTTGATGGACGTGGAAACTGTTAAACCGTGGGTGCAAATATTTTTTGAAAAGCCGCTGGAATACCCCCCTGGCACCCATTTTCAGTACAACACCGCCGCCGCCAATACCCTGGCCGCCATTGTTGAAAAGGTCAGCGGTGAAAGCCTGGCTGATTATTTGCAGTCGCGCCTCTTTAACCCACTGGGTATTGCCCCACCTTCCTGGGAAATCAACCAGCACGGTATTATCGTGGGCGGGACAGGCTTGAGCCTCACCACCACCGAACTGGCCCTGTTCGGGCAACTATACCTGCAAAAAGGAGTCTGGAACGGGCAGCGTTTGTTGAGCGAAGAATGGGTTGAGATGGCTTCCTCTAAGCAGGTTAACACCAGCGGCCATATTCCTACCCCGGATTGGCTGGCGGGCTACGGGTTCCAGTTCTGGCGCTGCCAGCACAACGCTTACCGGGCGGACGGAGCTTTCGGCCAGTATTGTATTGTAATGCCGGAGCAAGACGCGGTTATGGCGATCAATGCCGGGATACTTGATATGCAAATCCCGTTGAATATTTTCTGGAAATATATCTTTGCCGCTATGGAGCCGAAGCCGCTACCGCCTAATCCATCCGCCGCCAATCAACTCACCGATAAGCTGTCGAACCTGAAATATGCCCCCCTAAAGTCGATCTACCCACAAACTGACGCCGTCAGGGTATCCGGCCAGAAATACCGGCTCTCCGAAAATTTGGCCGGGATAAAGTCAATTTCGTTTGATTTTAACGATAGACAGACCGTTATTCACGCTGAAAATAGTTTTGGCCGCACTGAATTACGCTGCGGTAACGGCGTATGGCTTAAAGGCGAGACTTCCATTGATGGCAGCGGACCACGGCTAGCCGCCGCTAGCGGCAGTTGGGTCTCCCGAAATACTTTCTTTATCCGCATTTTTTTTCTCACCAATTTACTTTCACACAGACCACAATTGAAATTAACCTGGCTAGTGCCGTTCAGCATGCAAATCACCTGCCAATTTAATAAGGACGGGCTGGTGCTAGCCGTAGAGAGCGATATTTCATTCGTGGCTAATCGCTGGCCGCTTATACATGGCTACTTAGTCGGGTGACGTAGTTCTGATCTTTCCCCCACAAAGTGGTTTGTATAAATGAGCAGTTATTCTTCTTGTTCAATTTGCGTATCCGTTCACAAGGTGTATTAAAATACCCCTTAATGTAAAATAAAGTCATGGAAAAGTTCGAAGTGCCACAAATTCAAGCTGAAACACTTCAGTCCTGGCCTAAGGAGGCCCAGGAATACATTCTGAGCCTTCAGAAAATGCTTGAAATGCTCATCGTGCAAAATCAAGAACTAATCCAAAAGCTTAATAGCGATTCCCAAAATAGTAACAAACCACCTTCCAGTGACCCACCTTTCAAACGCCCGCCTAAAAAGATGAAGGAAAAGTCTGCTAAACCACGGGGTGGTCAGGTTGGTCATAACCGTCATACCTGAGAACTACTTCCTATCGAAGCGGTTGACGAAGTAATCGAGATTTATCCCCACGAATACGACCAGTGCCTTTCTCCTTTACGCGCCAGTGACCAACTGGGCGAACCGCTACGCCATCAAGTCTGGGAATTACCTCAAGGTAAAGCCAGCGTTACGGAATGCCAGTTCTTCTCGCGCCAGTGCAGCGGGTGTAATCATCTGACTAAAAGTGAAAAACACTGGCCTCAACAAATACCGACCGCTCAGTTCGGCCCCCAGTTAGTGGCAACACTTGGCGTTCTACACGGTCAATATCAACTCAGCCTGCGCCAGACCCAGCAAATAGCCTTTGACTTGTGGCAGTTGCCCCTTTCTGTGGGAGGGGTAGCGGATAGCTGTCAAAAAACAAGTACGGCTCTCGCGGCGAGCTACCAAGAAATTGAAAGACGGGTGCAGGACCATCCAACCAACCATGTGGATGAAACGGGCTGGAAACGCGAAGGCAAGTTACGCTGGTTATGGGTCGCCACCAATGAAGCAGCCAGCCTATTCAAACTAAGAAATAACCGGGATGGGCAAAGCCTCAAAGAACTGCTAGGTGAAAACTACGCTGGCCTTATTCATTCGGACCGGCATAGACCTTACCTCAAAGTGGACGCCGCGAGGCATCAACTATGTTGGGCACATCTCATTCGTAACCTACGGGGTTTGTCGCAAAGGTCCGGTTCTGCCGAGAAGTGGGCCAACGAATGCCTGGGCGAGAGTGAAAAGCTCTTTAGGGAGTGGCACCGCTTCAAAGGCGCGCAAATAAGCCGGGCCGAACTCATTGAAGCAGTTGAACCTATACGAGCCGCCTTCAAAGAACAGTTGAAAGTTGGTCAAAGGTTAGGTGACGGGGCGGTGGGGGCATTCAGCCACGAGTTACTCAGGCTAGAAGACCGTCTATATCATTTTATTAAAGAGCGTGGGGTCGAGCCGACCAACAATGCCGCTGAGCAAGCTTTACGCTGCGCGGTAATCTGGCGCAAGAAGTGTTTTGGCAATCAAAGCGATTGGGGCGAACGCTTTGTTGAGCGAATGTTGTCAGTAAAGGCGACAGTTCAAAAGCAAGGGCGAGGCTTTCTGAACTATCTGACTGAATGTTTACAAGCCGAGTGGTACAAGACCCCTGCCCCGACCATTTTTGCTACCCCGTGAACGGATACCATTCTTTTTCAATTTTTTAAAGTTAAACCCGCTAAACCGCTACAGGCTTATAGCCTATTATCTCTAATAACACCTTTCCCCTCGCAAAAGCGGCTTTTATTTTCCAGCCGGGTTAAGAGTCATTTATCCAGAATCTATAGGCTACAGGCAGGTCGCTGGCAATTTTTGTAAAATTGAAAGTTAGGGATTTGCTCTGGCAATCCAGCCCTGTCTGAATGCGGTGAGGGTAATTAAGCCCGTCGCAAGCATCACAATTAAACTTACTGCCAGGGGTACCACTGAAGTCAGTTGGGGCGCTTCCGTATAGAGTAAGGCTATCAATACAATTGTCCCTACCAACCCACCTGTTATCCCCAGGGTTACTATGCCTGCCGGGAGCAAGATCAGGTCTAGAAGAGGCTTATCCAGTTGACTTTTCTTGAGGCATAAAGTTATTGAAACCAGGCTGGCAATAACTCCTGCCAGTAACAAAATAACAAATCCCATCTGTAATAAAAAGGCGAGGGGGGTTAAAGAAGCCTCCGGGGCGGTATTACCATTTACTTTTTGGGTTGAAGCGGGGCCCAGCACCAAAAGATAGCCGACAAGCGTAATAAAGGCCAGGGGGGGCACAGCCAGTAAACCTAAAATATCCCACCGCTTTTTCTTAAAGGCAAAGGCAAATATTGTAATTAAAAGAGGGAGAGCGCCTGCTGCCACCCCCAGCAGGGCCAGGCCTTCCAGCCCGTCAACTATATTCAAGGTTATTTTAATTTCGGGATGCTGTTGGGTGGCCTGTTGCCAGGCGGCCAGGGGATCGCGCACAAGTCGAACGGCTAGCCAGGCGAGGGTGTAAAAAACAAAAGCACAAAAAATAACGATTTCGCTGTTGCGCAGGCGATAAGTCATAGCGGTTAATCTCCCTGGAATTAGATTTACATGCAAATGAGCGTCAATTGACCCTAAAAACAAATCGATTAAAGTCCAGTTTGTTAGAGGATGCTCCTGCAAGAGCTCTTCCATTTCGGCAAGGTAGCGTTCCCGCCAGACCTGGGGATAGAGCCAGAGCAGGTAGCGCGCCAACCTTCGCCTTTTATTCTTATTTGAACCTTTGTCCAAACCAGTTTCCACTCCTAATTTAGGGCCAGGCGTTGTTTTCCGACATTCACCAGTTGCTCTAAGGTGTTGAACTGGTGAGAGAAAGCTTCCTGACCGGTCGGAGTAATCCGGTAAGGATGGCGGCGCTCTTGTGCCTCTAAAGCCTCAATCCAGCCTTTATTTTCTAATCGCAACAGAGCGCCATAAAGGGTACCCGGTTCGAACTGAACTCCACTAAAGGCTTTGATGTCTTCAATAATGACATAGCCGTGTTTTGGCCCATTTGCCAGGCTTAAAAGAATAAGAAAGGCGACATCCGTAAAGCGCCCAAGTTCCGCAGATTGTTTTGGTGACATCGTGACTTTCCAGCACTTACATAAAAAAGAAAAAATGGTAATATTCAGTTATACTTACTAAGTATAACTGAATATTACCATTGAATGATTATTTTGTCAACTGTTTTGAAAGCGCCGCCCTGGTAGCGCAGTTAGAGCAGGGGGTCGCCGGTATCCAGAGTAGCGACGACTTCAAGCGGTGGCTCAGGGTAGCGAGCCGGTTCCACAGCTACAGTGTCAACAACCAGCTCCTGATCCTCTTCCAGTTTCCGACCGCGACCCGGGTGGCCGGGTACCGGACCTGGCAGAGCCTCGGCCGTCAGGTAAAGCGCGGGTCAAAGGGCATAAACATCCTGGCGCCCCGGCCTTTCGAACGAGCCGTCGAGGACAAGGACGGCAGTAGCGAGAGCAGCACAGGCACCCAGGAAGTCGTGCGCGGTATATACTTCAAGACTGTGAGCGTCTTCGACATAAGCCAGACTGAGGGAGCCGAGCTGCCGAACATCACCCCCGATCAGCTCCAGGGTGAGGAAGGCACCGAGCTCTACCAGCGGCTGGACGAACTGGCCGACGCCGAAGGTCTTAAGGTCACCCACTACGACCTGCAGGGTGAGGGTGCCGAGGCCGACCCTGAGTACAACGGCTACTACCTGCCGGGTTCGAAGCTGATCTACGTCAAGCGGGCCAGCACCAGCCAGATGGTCAAGACGCTGGCTCACGAACTCGGTCATCACTTCGACGCGGGCCGGGAAGGCAGCAGCCGGGACGAGCGCGAGACAGTAGCCGAGGCTGTGGCCTTCGTGATAAACAGCTTCTACGGCCTGGACACCACCAGTTACACCTTCCTGTACGTGGCGGGTTGGGCCGCGAAGCGCGACGGAGCCGAAATCATGAGGACGGTGATGACCCGGATCCAGCAAACCGCCCACCGGATGCTCAACCTCCTGGACGGGGCTACTGACCCCTGGGAGGGTAGCGAGCAACCGGAAGCTTAACGGCAACAGCCGGTGCCGGTCGGTGGTCCAGAGATGGGCTGCCGTCCGGCTTTTTTTATGGGTGCGACCTTTAAATCTTTATCTTTATCTCTCTCCTCTTTTAAGAATTTCTCTTGCTCAACCTGGTGGTTGTCTTTGCCAGTGGTATATAAAGCAGCCTGGCAATAGAACAAATGTACGGTTTAATATAATTCCTTTTCCTATTGTTGTTTCTCTTTTTAAGAAAAATCTCAAACCCGGAGATTTTAAGGGGCCACTCCCACTATGAATATAAGAATTCCTGACTACCCTGACTACACCCAGATTGAGTGTGATGTTTACGATGCCAGCCATAGTTATCTCCAGGATAATACCCTTCTTCCTATTAAAGAGGTGGTAGCCACCTTCAGATCGGCCAGCCGGTTCTATAAATTCGATAGCGCGGTGTATGCGGCAGTAGAACATATCGAGTTGAAACTGAAGGCGTTTATTCCAGGCAGCATAATGCCACCTCAGTTTCCCCACAAGCCATTAGAGTGACCCTATAGCGGACAAGATGATCTTTTCGAGTAAAACGGCATAAAATGAGTGCCGTAGCTTATCGAGCCAAGCTGCAGGAGCAATTTACGATCTGGGATGAAGTAACAAAGCTTTCTATGGCTGCCTAAAAGCTAACTACTGACTGAATTTTTTGCCAGGAGAGCCTTGAAGAAGATCATCCCTCTAATTGTCTATTCAAAAATTTTAACTTGACAATACCCGCCAGACCCCAAATTCAGTTGGTTAGCTGTTACAACTATAACGATCTAGGGATCCACTTATAAATCCGCCGGAATTAAACGATTTACACGCTTACGGATAAACATTTGAAGTTATTACCTTTAGAATGATTAAGGTTTAACGTTATACCGGTGGTATGCACATTAGAAAATATCAACCCTTGCAGGAAATTATTTCCTGATAATGTCAGGCCGCCCGGCAACGATACTAACCCTGTTCCCAGCGAAAAGGTTACACGCTGGTTGCAGCCTGCAACCAGGTAGATCCCGGCAGGTATATTCACGGCGTTGTGAAGCTTTACTGTCTGAGTGGAAAACCCGATGGCGTGCGTGGCGTGACTGACTGCATAGGAAAAGGTACCCGTACTACCGGTGTCCTCCTGGGTACTAACTATCTGGTCAAGAGGACTAACCGTAAAGTTAACACTACCGCTATTACCCCCTCCTGGGGTAGGGTTGGTTACAAGGACAAGAAAAGTGCCTGTAGTCGAAAGGGCCGTCTTATTGAACGTAACTCTTAGCTGGGTGGGACTGATATATTGGGTTTCCTGGTCTACTCCATTAAACTTAACCACCGAATTGAGGGTAAAGTTTGTACCTGTGGCCAGAGTAGTCAAAGAGTCCATTTGCTGGTAACCTGTACTAAGGTCCAGGCTGGTAAGGGTTGGTACGGGGTTATTTAGGGTAAGGTTCCCGCTACCCTGGCTGGCTAAATAAGAGCTATTGCCGTTAAAACTGGCGGTAATCCCACCTGGGTAATTCCCCGCGGAAATTCCTGAAAGGTTAACATTATTTAAGGTGGCAACCCCGCTACCATTTGTTGTGGCAGTACCGACATTTTTGTTATTCAGGCTAAAACCGATCGTTACCCCACTTACTCCGGCACTGTTACTACTAAGTGTAGCCGTAAGATTGGTAAGACTATTTACTGTCGCTGTAACATTACCGACCGCCAGAGAAGTAGCTTGAGGGATATTTAGCAGAGCAAAAGCAGAAGTTCCTACCGGACCACTAAAGAAACCACCGATACCGTACCCTCCTGTCAAAGCAGCAGGAACTGGAACCGTCCGGTTTAACACCGTATTATCGCCCAATCTACCGTCCTGGTTATAGCCAAAAGCATAAAGCTTATTGTCATTTCCAAGCGCAAGGCTAAACCCGTCAGCAGCTCTTATAGCTGTGAAATGGAAGCCCGCCCCGGTACCAGTTGGGTTACTTACCTGGACCGGTCGACTGCTATCGGTAGTATTGCCGTTACCGAGTTGTCCGTAAGCATTAAAACCCCAGGCGTAAAGCTTTCCATCGTTACCCAGGGCCAGGCTAAACAAATTCCCCGCTGAAAAATCGGTATAATTAAAACTCCCTGAAGCTCCGGTTGGGGCAGGGACAGCTGCCGGAGAAGGCCTGTTGGTAGTATTGCCGTTGCCAAGTTCACCGTGCGAATTATCGCCCCAGCTATAGAGTTTGCCATCACTACCTTTGGCAAGAGCATGTTTAGCACCTGCCGCGATAGCCACAAAATGAACCCCTACTGGATTAGAAACTGCTCCAGGAGTTTTGGAAACGTTAGTAGTACCGTTACCGAGTTGCCCGCTGCCGTTTTGTCCCCAGCTGTAGACATTGTTATTACTCGCCAGGGCCAGGCTAAACCGGTCTCCTGCCGAAATGGCACTAAAGGTTAAGCCACCGGGCAAGCCACTTACGTCTACCGGAGAGGGTGAAGATTTTTCACCACCATCACCGTTACCTAGCTCGTTATAGTAATCATGCCCCCAGGCATACAAAGCGCCACCGGTAGTAAGGCCGAGGCTAAATTCATTTCCAGCTGAAATTGCTTGAAAAAGAGGACTGCCGGTACTTACGGGGAAAGGTAAATTTAAATCTAAATTCACACCGTTACCCAGTTCTCCATTATAACCGTGGCCCCAGGCATATACGACTCCGTCGTTACCAAGACCCAGGTTATGGACAGCTCCCGCTGAAATTGCTGTAAACTTGAAACCGTTACCTGCCCCAGGAGGTAACAAAACTTTGGCCGGGTGGCTGTTACTGCCGTAATCGGTGCCACCACCCAACTGGTAGGTGCTATTCTCACCCCAGGCGTAGAGATTTCCATCACTGCCCAGGGCCAGGCCAAATTGGAGGCCCGCTTTCGCGGATACAAAATGGAAACCTGCGGCTACTCCTGTAGGTAACTGGACCGGAAGTGGCGACAGTAGTTTGTAAGGTTCGGCGGGCCGGTTCCAATAGCCGCCGTTGCCAAGTTGATTTATATAGTTGCCACCCCAGCTATAAAGCGTGCCGTCAGAGCCGAAACCGAGACTGTAGAGGTTACCAGCCGCCAGGTTCGTCATTCCCAAACCATCCAGCACTCCCAGGTCGATAGGGTGGTTGACAGCATTCTCGCTCCCGATGCCCAGTTCACCGTTTCCATAAGAGCCCCAACCATAAATTTTTCCATCGCTGCCGTAACCAAAGGTATGACCGACACCCATAACCACACCGGTAAAGCTTACTCCAATTGGAGCGGCTACGGGGAGGGGTGTTACGATAGGCCCATTCACGCCATCGCCTAACCCCAATTCATTGTTATTATCGTGACCCCAACCATAAAGCTTGTTGTCGCTGCCCAGCGCCAGGCTGTTATCGCTGTTAGCCCATATCTTGGTAAAATGAAACCCAACAGGAACGCCAGTTGGCAGACTCACAGGCAAAGGGACAAAACTCGCGTCCCGCGAGCCGTTTCCAAGCTGACCCCAACTGTTATTACCCCATGAATACAAATTTAAATCGTTACCAAGGGCCAGGACATGCCCGTCACCAACGGCAAAGGAAGAGAAGCTAAATCCGGCGGTTGTGCCAGTCGGATTATCTACCGGGACAGGGAGGTTTGAGTTACTGCTATCGGGATGACCCAGGTAACCCGCCCCCCACATATATAATTTACCATCACTTCCTTTTGCCACGTTTATACTTCCTCTTGCTTCAAAGGAAGTGTAATGAAAACCACCGGGTGCTCCTGATGGAAGACTTACCGGAACCGGTACTTTGCTGTCAACGTTTGTGCCATTGCCAAGTTCGGAGGCATAATTGCGACCCCAGGCATAAAGTTTATTGTCACTACCCATCCCGAGGGCATGGTTGGAAGCCGGGAAATAAGAGGTGAAAGTTACACCGGGGGTTGGATTGGTTACTTGTTGGGGAATCGAAGCCGAGGTGCGGGAAGTTCCCTGACCAAGGTTGCCATACTGGTTATTCCCCCAGCTAAAAGTGGTAAGCAAGGGCGGCGAGGGCGGATTACTCAGGTTTGAACTGGTTGCTAGAGTTGATACCAGGGGTTGGATGAACCCTATTGAAAGTAACATGCATACCAGGCTTAAACTTCCTATCAATTTTTTGGTGTTAAAAGGACTGAAAAACCCCCAGTGAATAATTTTCATTGCTTCCTCACTTATTTTTAGGCACAATGTCCACGCTAAAATAGTCGTAAAGTAAAAATTAGGTTTCAGCTTTTTGGGTGGCAAATATTGGGAATGCTAATAAGCCGGGCAAGAGGGTTATTCCTTGCTAGTGAAATACTCTTTGATAGGTCAAAGCTCTGAATTTCGCTTTACCCTTAAATAGAAACCCCGGAGATAACTATATTTAAGTAAATTTAGCGGCTGTCCATCAACATAAAAATTTCGGGTTTATTTCGGGTTTTACCAAAACATCGTGAAATCAAGTTTGAGGTAAGGTTACCTTCTTTCAAAAGCCAGTCAGTGATTTGTTTTGTGGAGATTTGAAAAACCTGGATTGATTTTTTTAATACTTTTTTGGTAAAATTTCCCTACATATTAATTTTTTTACTTACATTGCAACAAAATGACACCCACGCATAAACTATTAAGACTCTACCGGAGCCGGGCTAATCTTACCCAGGAGGAGTTAGCCCACCTATTGGGTTTAACCGGTCCCAGGATGCTACAAACCTGGGAGAATGGGTTTTCCTTGCCCCCGGCCAAACGGTTACAAAGGTTACTTGAAATTTTTCACGAGCGTTTGGCTTTTTCCCCTGACCAGGAAGTTGAAGAGGCTGCCCGGTTATGGCAGTCGGTTAAAACCACCTTTGAAGTAGAAGATACCAACCTCCGGGGTTATCCAAATTTTGATGCCGGTTGGTTTATTGAAAAAGTACTTAAATTGGAAAAGATGGCTCTTCCGGCCCTGGCAACCTCCAAAAACGTGCCTTTAATGGGCCGCCAGGAAGAACTGGCGGAGTTGCGGGATTTGTTGGTCAAAGAGCGCGTTCCCCTTATTTGTATGTGGGGGTTAGGAGGTGTCGGAAAAACTCGCCTGGCCCGTGAATTGATTTCAACTTTAAGCCCCTTTTTTGCTGATGGTATTCATTTTATCGGGTTAGAAACCCTGGATAACCCTGCCTTCCTGTTAGCCACCATTGCCAGAAGTCTGAATTTGCCTCTGACCGAAAATACAGACCCCTTTGAAATACTGAAAGCTTATCTGGGTAACCGTGAATTATTACTGATTCTGGATAATTTCGAACACCTGCTAACGGCTTCTTCCCTTGTCCAAAGCCTTCTTGAGAATTCGCCCCACCTTCAGCTTCTAATTACCAGCCGGGAAGCCTTAAGACTGCCCCAGGAAAGGATCTTTTCGCTGGCACCTCTTCCTGCGCCTCTTCCTGAGGGTGAAGATTCCCTGGCTAATAACCCAGCTATAATGCTCTTTTTTGCTTATGCTCAGCAGGCTGAACCCTCATTCAAATTAAAAACGGGAAACCTATCTGTAATTGCCCAAATTTGTTTGAAACTGGATAACCTGCCCCTTGCAATCGAGCTTGCGGCAAGCCGGGTGGGCGTTCTGTCGGTTGAGCAGATAAATGAACGCCTGAATAACGCCCTCAGGTTACTTAATTCACCCCGCCACTCTATTTTCCCGGAACGCCATAAATCGCTCCGAGCCACTCTCGAATGGAGTTACCAGCTACTCCAACCCGCCGACAGGCAACTCCTGGCTTACCTGGCCCTGTTTCGAAATGGTTGTACTGCCGAAGCGGCTGAGGTTATAACCGACCTGGATACTTACCAGGTTTTGGATGGGCTGGGTGCGTTATATAACCAGAATTTGATAATGCGCCTACAGGAAGGGGAAAGCCCGGTCCGTTTTACAATGTTACAGGTTATCCGGGAGTTTGCCTTACAAAAATTTGCAGCAGAACCCCAAAATGAAGCGGCAGAAAGCCGGTTTATCAATTTTTATCTTCAGCTAGTAGAAGAAATAGAACCCAACATTCAGGGAGAAAAGGAGAAGGCAAATTTAGATCGTCTTGAGTTGGAATATCCCAATATCCGGGAAGCTCTCAGCCGGGCCATAAATCGTGGGGATACAAACCTGGCCCTCCGCCTGGGTGGTGCCATCTGGATTTTCTGGTGGCGGCGCGGCTACGTAACGGAAGGTCGGACTTTGCTCGAACAGGCTCTGCGATTATCAGATGCAACTCCATCTACGCTTGGGAAAGCACGGGCCTTGAATGCCGCCGGTAATTTAGCCGATATTCAGGGGGACATAACCTCTGCCAAAGATTATTTCGAGAAAAGCCTCAGCGTTTATGGCGAGCTGGTTGATCTGCGCGGGCAATCGAACGCTCTTAACAACCTGGGCAACCTGTATTCAGTTTTAGGTGAATATGAATTAAGCCGGTCCTGCCTGGAAAAAGCCCTGGAATTGCGGGTAAAAATTGGTAACCCCCAACTTATCGCGGTCGCGCTGCATAACCTGGGACGCCTGGCCCGCTTAACAGGTGATAATATTAACGGTCGGAAGTATTATGAACAGGCCCTGCAATATTTCCGGCAATCCGGTGAAAACAGCTCTCTTTTGGCCCAATTACTGGCCAACCTGGCGAATTTATCGCTAGACCTCGATGACCTTGCGGCAGCACAACAATATGGCGAGGAAAGTTTGGAGTTAGCCCGTTTTCAAAATAATAAAACCATTCAAATATATGCCTTACAGGCCCTGGCCGAAATTGCCCTGGATAGAAAAGATTGGTCAACCGCCTATCAGAACTACAAGCTTGGTTCTGAAATGGCTACCGCAATAGATGATCATATGTGTATGGGAATAACTCTTAATGGACTGGGACGGGCTCATACGGAGCTGGGTGATTTTGAGAACGGGGCACGCTGTTTTTTACAAAGTCGCAAACTCTTCGAAACCATACAATCAAAAGAGGGAATCCTGAATGTGCTGATTAACCAGGCCTATCTTTTGTACCGGCAAGGCGAGCCTCAACGGGCTCTAAAACGGTTGGAGTTTCTTCAAAAACAGGCGGAAAAATGGCATACACCCCTGGGCCCTCGCAACCGGCGTGAAATTGAAAACCTGATTGCCTATTGCTCAAATTCCGGTTAGTTGGCAGAAGAATGAGAATTTGAAAGTTATCAGACGTCCGTTGGTCTTAAAACTTAACAACCCCCTCATAGAAAACCATTACAACTTATTTACGGGGTAACCTTATAGATGTACGGCTCTCAAATACGAGGGATCTAGAAGCAGCGGAACTCTTCTTCAAACAGGCAAGGGCAACGCTCGCCCATAGACCCGAAAAGGTCTCGACCGACGGTCACGACAGCTACCCCCAAAGCCATTCGGAAAACTTTAGGGCTGAATGTTGAGCACCGGACCAACCGGTATGTAAACAATCTGGTAGAGCAATCACACCGAAAAATAAAGCAACGGTACTATGTGATGAAGAATTTTAAGAGCTTTGAAGCAGCTAGTCGGTTTACGAGGGCCTTCGAGGAGCAGAACGACTTCTTTCGATTCCAGACCTACAAGAATGAGAAAATACCTCTTCTGCGGCAGCGGAAGCTCTTAAAGCTGCGATTTGCAGATATTAAAAGGGAATTTTTAGCTGCATGATTCAACTTGGATTATTTTAGCTACCCTCGCCAAATCTGGCTTACTGAGCCTGATTCTGACAAAACTCATTTCTCATTCTCAAATCAATTTACTGGAATCCCCTGGCAATTACACTAATCGGCTCGGTGACACACACGCCCATACCAGTAACTCTATTTATCCAATAATAGGGGACTTGCGTACCCATTCGTTGCGGATTAATTGAGCCACCATCCACTGCGCCAAATCTGAGCGTGTCATACTATGTTTTATACCTTTACCGTCAACCGAGGCGTGTACTTCCCCGCGAGCTGGTTTGTTAAGCAACCGTCCCGGACATACGTTTACATAATCGAGATTCGAAGCAAAGAGGATCTTTTCACCTCGATTTTTGTCTTTAAAAATGTTATGCAAGAGCACACCCTGTAGAAACAATTGCAACCACCTGGTCGGTAGGGCCATGTCCTTTGCACGCCAGGCCGAGAGATTAACCAACCGCTTTACACCATGCTTTGTCATTGCCGCGACAAGGTTTCGCATCAAAACTTCCTGGATGTCGTCCTTTGCCAACGAACGTGGCCCAAAGGCACAGATTACCGCATCTTGCCCTTTTACAGCTCGGTCTACTACATCTGGATCGCGTACGCTGCCTGGTAGGACAATCATATGTTCATTGGTGACTATAAGGGCTTCCGGTCGACGCACAAGCGCTGTTACCGTATGGCCTTCTTTAAGCAAAAGAGGGAGTATTTCCTGACCCGTACCACCGGTTGCGCCAACAACTAAAATGTTCATATATAATCCTTTACATCAAGAGCGTATAATTTATTGCCATAGTTTAAAAAATGTGTTGGGCTATCTACAAACTGTGTGATAATATATGTTATTGTATCATTCAAACGATATGATAACATATATTATCGTATGGAGTCAATGGAGTATTTATGAGAGACTGGACGCCCGATCATCCAAAGGCGAAACTTATGGCCCGCAAGCAGGCAGCAATCCTCGAGGCCGCCCGTCAGGCTTTTTTGCGCGATGGTTATGAGGGTACGAGTATGGAAAGGATTGCTAGCGACGCAGGGGTCTCGATTATGACCCTTTATCGACATGCCGGGGGGAAAGATACGCTCTTCGCCGCTGTTGTTGAAAGCGCCTGCCATCCTGCAGACCAGGTCGAACAAGCGAAGCTCGAAAATTCCCTGAAGAAATCGTTGGGAGATGTGTTGGTTTTTGTTGGTGTGATGTTTCAGGAGCGTCTGGCTAATCCAACAACGACAGCACTATTGCGGGTCGTTATGATGGAGACTTTGCACCACCCGCACCTTGTGGACATGGCCTATAATGGCCTAATCGCTACCCACGAGGACGCACTCGACACCTTTCTAAGCCAAAGAAGTGAAACGGCGGCACTCCCCGCTGAGCAACGTCGAAAGCTCTGCGAAACCTTTTTCAATCACCTTGTGGGTATAGATACTCTCCGGGTTCTATTGGGAATGAAGGGACTCTCCGAACCGGAGATGTTGAGCCGAGCAAAATTCGCAACTACCGAACTGCTGTCTGCATTGGTATCTTAATATGGATGCAGTCCAGTGCGAAGTAGTTTATCTTAAGGAATATCAGACTTACCAGGAAGCTTTAGAAAATATTGGTGAATTTATTGAGAAGATTTACAACACCAAGCGGTTACATTCTGGCATTGGCTACCTGCCGCCAGTAGAGTTTGAGGCAGCCTTTGCAGCCTGAGAAGTTAGCTTTGAAATTGGTCCTGTTAAATGGGTGCAGTCCACAGGAGCGCGAACCCCGCGAACCAGACCAGGGAAAATTAAAAGTACTGCCAGGGGACATTGTCGGTAAACTCACCGGCCACAGTTAGTTGCATCGAACTGTAAGAGGGGAAAAACTTCAGGAATTCCTTGTTAGCCGCCGGGTTGCCTACCGGATTTTGCAACAATGTATCCATCAGGCTGATCATCATTACCAGAAAAAATCCCTCCAGTTCTCCCTTCAGCAATACCCCCAGTAAGAGACCCAGCCCGCCATAGATAAGGCCCTCGCTGAAAAACCCCAGCCAGATTCCTCGGTCTGGTCTTGCTACTAGCCGAGCGGTTTGCCCGTCACCAGCGCCCCATGGCTTATATCACCCTCAAAGATACCCTGATTATCGGGTTCGCGCAGGCTCTGGCGGTTATCCCGGGAATATCCCGCAGCGGCTCGACCATTACGGCCGGCCTGGCTCTGGGGCTTACCCGCGACACGGCGGCCCGGTTCTCCTTTCTTTTGGGGACGCCGATTATTGCCGGGGCCGGGGTCAAAAAGCTGCTCGATATTGCCCGGGCCGGGATCACCGCCGAACAAATCGGATTGCTGATCGCCGGATTTCTTTCTGCGGCGGTAGTTGGTTATTTTTGTATTCGCGTCCTCCTGGCCTATTTGCGCAAAGGTAAAACCTATATCTTTGTCGGCTACCGCTGGGCGATGGCCCTCCTGGTGGTGATTCTGTTGCTAATCAGAGGTTAGAAATTCGCATCAAGTGGCGTTAAGCGAAAGGATTTTTGAAGTTAGGAAGGTTGTGGTTTGTTAAAAGGCCTGGAAAACGCCCTGATTGATTTTGTAAAAGGGTTTTACAGCAATGTCGGCTGGTGGGGCGTCATTGTGATGATGGCAATCGAGAGTACGATGATACCCTTGCCAAGCGAAATTATTATGCCGCTGGCTGGTTGGATTTTGATCCATAATTTGGCTGGAAATTAGCCGGGGTGGCTGCAACTGGTCTGGTCCGGGGTGGTCGGTGGGGTGGACAGCCTCTCGTTCTCAAATACGGCTGCTACGTTTTGAAAAAAGCGGAGCACCTGGAAATAGCCGAACGCTGGTTCGCTCGCTGGGGTGCCCTGGCGGTTTTTATCAGCCGCTTTATGCCGGTGGTGCGTACTTTTATCAGTCTGCCCGCCGGGGTGGTCCACTCCCCTTTTATAGGTTTTTCTGTGCTCACTTTCGACGGGTGAATACCACTTAACTTCCACCCTCCCCACCTTTTACTATACTGACAATGTAAGGGACAGTATAGTATTATTGTACAGCTTGTGGCTAAATTCGAGGGTTGCATATCATCAAGTTATTTCCACCAGTCGTTATAGTCCTGCTTCGTTATATAGCGATAGAGCGTTTGTAAAGGTGGAAACTCCCGGGGGAGATAGAATACCCATAATTCGATTCTTAATACATAGAAAACTTTGTTTAGGATGTCTATGGCAAATTGTAAAAGGAGGAACTGCTACCTTTCTTTTACAATCTTATGTTCTTCCTTCTGCGACTTCTGCGAGTACTTATAGCCTACTACTATAGGGTGATAACAAGATGGGGTACGTAGGGTAGGTAGTAGGAAGGAATGGTGCTTACCAGGCAGTAGACTAATACTGCAACCGCACTTAATTAGAAAGTAACCAATCCCGGTTAGATTCGTAAATTTTACCTGGTGAAGATGCAAATAGGAATAAGCAAGTTAGTTGATGCTCCTCTGCCCGTCGAAGAAGGCATGCTTAAAAACTGTGCTGTTGGCTTAAGCACCTTACATCAACAAATTCCCCATCGCTTTAGATAAGCAAAACGCAAAACCAAGACAAAGAGTTTACGACTTTTCACAGGGCTGATTGGCTCAACTGAGCGTAAAAATGGCTGACAACTGGCTGAACAAGCTGGTGAAACTACTCCAAATGGCATGTAGAGCTTACTTAACCAGGCTTTTTGGGATGCCGATGAGGTTAAAAACGATCTTCAAAACTACTTGGTCAAATATTTAGGCCTTTCCCATGCAGTATTAGTTTGAATGAGACTGGCTTCCTTTAGGAAAGTGACAAGTCAATCGAAGTTAAGCGCCAGTAAAGTGGTACCACTGGCCGGGGTGAAAACTGCCAGATTGGTATTTTTCTAGCTTAAGCTGGCCCTGGATAAAGCCGCACTTTATTTGATCGGGAATTTAACCTACCTAAAGAGTCAATCGAGAATAAAAAACGGTGTAAAGCCGCGGATTTCTCATTTGAGAGTACTTTTGTCCCAAAACCTGAGTTAGCTCGAAAGTTGGTGGCGTGTGCTATAGCGGCAAATACACCTTTCAAATAGGTAACCGGAGACTAGGTTTTTGGAGGGGATCGCAAATTAAGATGATGCCTCAAAAAGCGTGGTAAATTCAACTCATAGAAATTAAAATGAAATTTAAGATACCTTTTCAATTCTCTGCGGAAATAATCACAAATCGCCGGATACCCCGCTTTACAGCCCGGCTGATAACAATAGGACTTATTTTAGTTGTTATCTCGTTGTCCAGCTTATCTTTATGGATAGCTTTTTCAAACCAACAGGCAATTAGTAAAGTTCAAACCTCAATATCCTTGGACAACCTGCTAAGCCAGGCGCTTTTAACAGTCCACAAGGAAGAGTTATTTTTCCGGGATAACCAAATCAGACCGGGCACTGAAGTAAGATCCAGTAGTAAGAATGCTAGCGCTGAATTAATATCTCACCTTAACGAAATCCGTACAAAAGTTAATGCTACCGAACAGGTCTTGATTGATGGCGTGCTGGCAACCCATCAGATTTACCTTGCAAAGATTGAACAGCTTTATGCCGCGGTTGATGCTAATTATACAACTTCCGTATTAGCATTATATGCAGAAGAAGACCTGCTCTTAAACAAAATAGTAAATCAGATCAATCAGATTACCCAAGATCACATAACCCGAACCAATTTCTATCTGGCAGAATTGGAGGGATCACAACAGTTTATTTTGATAGCTACTCCGATTGTACTAATTTGTGGTTTAGGAATGATCGCCTTTTTCTCTTTTTTGTTGCGAACCTACTGGCGGCAGAGTCTTGCAGACAAAATATTAAATAAAGAGTTGCAGTTGGTCAACGAGTCTATAACCAGAACGTTAGAAAAAGAAAAAGAGCTTAATGAGCTCAAATCTCGCTTTATTACAATGGCTTCTCATGAATTCCGTACTCCTTTAACAGGAATATTAGCAACGGCTGAACTGCTTGACCACTACTGCCACAAATGGTCAGTTGAAAAAAGAAAGGAACTTTTTGGCCGCATACAAAAAGCTGGCGGAAATCTGGCCCGAATGCTGGATGATGTGCTAATAATTGGCAAAGCCGAGGCAGGCAAGCTGGAATTTCAGCCAACCTGGCTTAATTTAACCCGGTTTTGCCAGGCGGTGGTAGAGGAAATTCAGGTTAGTATTACCAGTGGCTCTTTCATCCACTTTGTTAGCGAACCTGAAAGTATAGAGGGGTTATTCGATGAAAGGTTGTTGCACAGAATTCTGAATAATTTACTCATAAATGCTATTAAGTATTCCGTTACGGGGAACCCCGTGTACTTTAAACTTTCTTGCCAGGATAACCAGGTCGTCTTTGAAATAAAAGACCAGGGAATAGGCATACCGCCTCTTGACCAATCGAAGGTCTTTGAGAACTTCCATCGGGCCAGCAATGTTGGTACGATTGCCGGCACGGGGTTAGGATTAGCCATCGTCAAAAAAGCAGTTGATGCCCACGCTGGTCAAATTGCCTTGACAAGCGAAGTAGGCGTTGGTACCACTTTTACGGTAAGGTTGCCGCTTATGGTTCTGTCACTTAGCAACTCACAGTAAATTGATTTTAGGTGAACATATTAGTATTGAGGAGCAGAGTAATTTGGGTCAGGTTCAACAAAGTAGATTTTTTGGGTTGACTCAAAAAACTTAATTTTTATTGAATTAAAAATATCTAACCTCTTTGCAAGTTGTTGGTGCAGACCCCAGCAACCAGAAGGTAATGTCTGTGCAGGACGGAACGCCTTACCACACAGCGGGGCGATAAAAGGGTTTATTGCCGCCTACCTTTTCCATCGAGCGTTTACTAATTACCGGCTTTTTCACCAGGCTACAATTCTACCTGCCATTTATGGCAGGCGCAGGATTAAATGAAAAGCAACCCCCGACCGCTATTTTGAGAAGTTAAAGATTTGATAGGGAGGGTAGAGGCTGCTTGAGCCGAGTTAGTGGCTAATCCAGGCGAAGTGCTGGACCTGGTCAGCAATGTTGCGGATAAGTGACTTGTCATTCATCCGCCTTACTTTCCGATTTTTTCTGATGATTTATATAGTTAAGAATGAGTGATTTGGAAAAGATGACGAAGATTCTGATAATTGAAGATGATGATATTATTATTGCGACCGCCAGGGACTTATTGGAGGCGGAAGGTTATGAGGTAATTACTGCCGAAACTGGCCAACAGGGTATAGACCTTGCCCAGCAGCAAATACCTGACTTGATTATATGTGACGTAATGATGCCGGGAGTGGACGGCCATCACGTCTTGGGGGCCTTGCGCACGATACCCGAAACCAACGCTATCCCTTTTATTTTCCTTACCGCAAAAGCCGATAAATCGGATATTCGCCAGGGCATGAAATTGGGAGCAGACGATTACCTGACCAAACCCTATAACCGCATAGATTTGCTTGACGCCATATCCAGCCGCCTTACCAAACAAAATGTTCTCAACCAGCGGTTTTACGACCAGGTTCAACAGGTTGAAGCCCGTCTGAATTATGCGCTCTATTACGATACCCTGACCGGCCTACCTAACCGGCTGCTTTTCAGAGAACAGTTCTTAAAAATTCTCGCGGCCAAACCCATCGCCGACCCGGTAGTTGCGGTCATTTATCTTTCCCTTGATCGTTATAGTCAGATTAGAAATAACCTGGGGTTAAACTCTGCAAATTTGCTGCTCAAAGCTGTGGCAGTGCGCCTTAAAGAAACGCTAGGCGAGAATGCTAGTATTTCCCGGCTACAGGCAGATGAGTTTGTCCTTTTTATTTCCGGCAATTCGGCCAGTTTGAACGCTGCTCAGACCTGCCAGGCTATCCTCGGAAAGCTAGCCTTACCCTACGAGCTGAACCAGTTGGAAGTTTACACTACCGCCAGCCTCGGTATCGGTTTATATCCTGAAAACGGCACCGAACTTGAAGAATTGCTGGATAATGCCCGTATTTCTATGCTGTACACGCGGGAAAGGGGCGGCAACAATTTTGAGTTCTACAAAGCTGAGAAGTTCACGCGCTCGCTAGAGCTGGTCAAACTCGAAACGAGCCTCCACCACGCCCTCGAACGTAATGAGCTCGAAATACATTATCAACCCCAGGTTTCAATCCAGCAGGGTAACATTGTGGGGGCGGAAGCTCTTTTACGCTGGAAACATCCAGAAAAAGGCTTTGTGCCGCCGGTTACTTTTATCCCGTTAGCCGAGGAGAATGGCCTTATTCACGAAATTGGCGATTGGGTGCTTAAAACAGCTTGCTTAAAGGTGAAAAGTTGGCAGAAAGCCGGGCTGCCGCCTATACGCATCTCTGTAAATGTTTCAAGCCACCAAATTTACCGCCCAGATTTTTTGGATAAAGTTAGGCGGATTACCCAGCAAACCGGTCTGCCGCTGGAAAATCTCGAGCTGGAATTAACCGAAAGCACTCTGCTGCACGAGGTATCTATCGCTAATATTGTCCTGCGCCGGTTGCGGGCGGTCGGGATAAAGATTGCAATTGATGACTTTGGCACGGGCTATTCGTCCCTTAGCTATCTTAAACAATTCCCGTTTGATACTCTCAAGATTGACCGGCAGTTCGTCCAGAACATCGGGCAAGATCCCGAAAGTTCAGCAATAACCCTGGCGACCATCCAGATGGCGCATAATCTTAACCTTAAAGTTATCGCCGAGGGGGTTGAAACCGAAAGCGAACTTGAATTTCTTCGCAAGCATGCTTGCGAAGAAATTCAAGGTTATTACTATAGCCGCCCACTACCTGAGGGAGAGTTTGAAAAATTGCTAGCCTCCAACAAACGGCTGGAAGATGTAAGCTACCCTTTTCAGGAAGTTTTGTAAAGAAAAGAGTAGCCTAACAGTTTAGAGCTTTTTAGATAATCTCCGGGCCTCCCCAACCCTTACGATATTTCAACTAAGGGCCTATCCGAAAATATTAGAAAGGATAAAACAAGCCAAAACCTAAGCATTCTCTCACAAATAGCATTTGCTTTCGGGGCGGCTATTGGCGTTTTTAAGATTTCAATTCCGGCTCCTTTGGCTACTCGTTCAAATTCTGGACCGAATTTTCGGTCATTATCCCTTATCAAATATTTTGGCCTTTGTCCAAAGGGAATAGCTTCCCTGAGCTGCTGAGCTACCCATTGGTCAGTTGGATGCCGGGTTACTCCGAAATGGATTATGCGCCTGGAAGAGTGTTCTATCGGGAAGAACGCGTAAATTTGTCGGAAGAAAATATTAGTCACTGGTAGAAAATTACACGACTAAATATCACCAGCGTGGTTTTTAAGGAAGGTTTTCCAATTCTGACCACTAGGGCGGGGAGACCTGCCAGGTTGCATATATTTGAGGACAGTTTTTTTTGAAACCTTGATATTAAGCTTGAGGAGTTCTCCCCTGATACGTTCGGCTCCCCAAAGGGGGTTGACACGAGCCATTTGCTCAATGAGTGCTTTGGTTTCAGTACCAATTCTTGGCTTGTAGGATTTAGGTCGAGATTTAAACTTTCAGAAAAGGCGAAAGCCCTCTCGATACCAGCGAAGAAGCGTATCTGGTTTCAAGATGAATAAAACTTGCTGCCACCTCTTTGACCGGCTGGCTAGAATTGAGAGTAAGAACCGGTCGAGTGGTCTGAATAAAGGCTTCTTTATCTGACGGTTGAGCACAATAAGTTGTTGCCTGAGCAAGGCATTTTCGACAATTAACTCCGATTATAGCGATTCAAATCGGAAATGGTTTCAATTACTTGGGAAGATCTAGCTGGTTTAGTGATTTCCAAGAACCATTTTTGGATCCGCTCCAAACCTTGGCTAACCATCTTTATCAAAGCTCCAATCAACAACTTTTCCTATCTTCTTTTTACCCCCAATAGTTAATAAATGCTAAAGATATTATACTCGGATCTGAAAAGTATCCATGACAGGTGCAACATCATAGGTGAATTTCTGGATGAAGACCCATAAACGGATCCATTCCTCGCTGGGCTATCTAACACCAGCCGAGTTTGAGAGCCAATGGCAGGGTCAGCAGCAAGCCTAGAAAGCTACTCAACCAGATTTTGATTGTTAAAGTACAGAAGCAAGGGCGCATTACAAAAGTGAAATCACCGGAAATTCAAACTTTAGGTGCAAGATTACTGAATGTGCCCCCTAACTTCTTCTCGATTGCAATGGGTTTGTTCGGTCTGGCAGGAGTCTGGCGATTGACCACTAATTATTACAGTTTGCCCGGTCCCGTAAGTGACTTTTTGT
>Ga0209930_1001786_pt1 | contig 30132 bp, 35 predicted proteins | sample ThiBiot_500_biof_2_FD_183948 | JGI IMG/M metagenome (GOLD analysis project Ga0209930, IMG submission 183948) | Wastewater bioreactor microbial communities from Cape Town, South Africa - Thiocy_cont_500_biof (SPAdes) | ecosystem: Engineered > Bioreactor > Thiocyanate-remediating >... | reverse complement strand
AAATATTTCAAAGCAAGCTGTACACATAATGACATATGAAGACAAACGAAATCATCAATCATGAATAAATAGAGAGAGAAAAATAAACGTATACATCATAAGATTTGTGAAAATAATGATAGTAGAATGATGATCATTTAAGAAGAGAAGCGAGATGATCCCATCCTGAGTGCTATCATGGAACGGAAGCACCAAAACTCCGCAAAAGAAGAAGAAGAAGATTTAGTTTCAATAAGTTCGAATTTGTTTTTTTCCCTTTATTTGGGGACGGGTCTACGATTGATTTGAATTAAAATTTTTGTCGCATTGTAGTTGCTGTTGTCATCGTCATGGATGAATTACCTTTCGATTTAATATAATCAGTATAATGCAATGTGATTTTTTCACTTTGATATCGCGTTACTTGAACACTTTTTCTCATATCAGCTGTTATCGTTGCTTTATAACCACCTTTACGTAAAAGAGAGTCCAGCGTTTGAGTATGATTCCAACCTTGTTCATGTGCAACTTCAGGTAAATATGTAGCCGAACGTTTTGCACCACGTTCATTGAAAAATTCAATACGAATGCCATGTATACCAATATTCCAATCTAAATACGATGAACACGGCTCGAAATTGGTTAAAATCGAAACAGCACATGACAAATGCGGATATTCATCACGTGATATAGGCGAAAAACGACTGTCGTTTACGGCCGATGTTATTGCATATTCACGAAGTCCGTGAGTTAGATTCATTGGTGTAAATGTTCCAATACAACCGCGTAATTTTTGTTCGGATCCAATGAGCCATGTAACGAATAATGGATAGGATTCGGATGGTAAGACGGGAGGAACAACGGGCGAAGAACTTGTTTGACCATTCGATGCAAACGAATGATTTCTACCTGAATGATGTTTACCATTGAATAAATAATTGCCTAAGATTTCAAAACAATAGAAAACCATATCGGCATGAATAATCGAATGCTTATTTGATGTTGTTAATGAACATGTACCATTTGGTTTGTTATCATTCAGATCAGCATCATCATCGCTCATATCCATTTTATTTATATTTTTATGATGATTATTGACATGTGATGAATTTTGTGGGGTTCCATAGGCATAGGTTAATGCTGATGATGAAGCAGAATTTGCGGACGAACGTGTAAGATCGTGAGGCATTGGTAAATGTTTTGATTTTGTTTGACGATGATTGATTTGTGAATGAGAACGTTGATGTTTTGGAGAGTTTGATTTGAAATTTTGTTGTTGTTGTTGTTGATAATGACCGTTAATTCCGTTATGTTTTTCTGACAAACGACGATTAGCTATCGAACTAGTTACTGAATGAAATACCTTTTGTTTTTTGCCCCCACAACATATTGCCATGAAAAACAAAAACGTTCTATGAATCACCGGGTTTGCAAATAAACTTCGATTCTTCTATATTTACAACGGTTGTTGGCCTGAATTATGTTTGCTAGATTTACTGCATCACATTAAATAAAAGATAAGATTATTTGAGCAAATTTGCGAAGATGCTTTTTGGTTTTGTTTTGTTCTCTCTCTCTCTCTTTTGTTGATAAGATAAAATCAGCTGAAAAGAAAAATTCAACGACGAAAAAAAAATATTTTCTTTTTATTCTAAATACTTGTGACTCACAGGAATGATTCAAACATTATTTTAAAAATTTCTATCGATCGATCAGATTCTGTTTTTTTTTCTATTTTTGCTTATTGTTGATCTAAAAGAAGAAAAAAATAAGTTTTCTTTCTGTTTTTTTTTCAATGCTTGCTGTCAAGAGAAATTTCATCACAAATTCAAGTGTCATGTACATATCGAAATAATCAATTCGAGAAAAAATCTTCGACTTGATCAGACAATGAGTATTATGAGTACAAACGATGATGTAAAGATGAAAACAACCATATGATCGACTGGATGAGTTCGGATACAATATGGAACCGGATTCTGATAGTTTTGACTAAACGAAAGATGGCATTGGTATCTTGAATTGATTCAACGGAGAAACGAGAAGGAAAACAAAATCTTTTTCTTTTGACGTCAGTGATTCTTTCATAACAAAGTTTAATCATGATTTCATTTACATAAAGTATCACTATCGATCGAATAATTCAGATCCTGCGGCTTTTTTTTCTTATTAATCCGATCGTATTTAAAAGATTAAATAATTTCTATGAAATTCTATTTGAATAAAAGAAAAGCAATCATCGAAGTATAGACTAACAAACCCAATAATAATAATAAAAAAATCATTCGAAACATTCTCGTTTCATTTCTTTTTCTTATCAAAAAAGATTAACTTTATTTCCTTCGTTTGTTTTAATCGGATCTTTCTCTCAGCTAGACACGCACATAAATATAAATATATATAAAAGTAAATTTCAACATCTTTCGTCAATCACTTGTTGTTATTGACGGTTAGTAAACTATGACGTCTATAGGTGGAAAAGAAGAAAAAAACGATAGAATTTATTCTCTCAACGGAAAAGTTACATTGAAAAAAAAAGTAACCGAAGTAATGCGCAGCTGAGAGCAACGTTCAATCGTTTTTTTTCTTCTCTCGCTCGTTCACTGTTCCCTCAATGTCTGCCTATCAGACTTTCTACGATCCTTAGGCCGTTAATTGTTTCACATCGTTCATTTTTTTTTAACAGCCATCCAACTGCTACTACTGTAAACATTTCTAATGTTTTTCCTTCGAGTAAATCTATTTCGAGCAAACGACTTACTTTTGTGTTGTTGTTTTTTCCTGCGCAGTTTAATGCTCGATACTTTCCGAGAATTTATAACTTTAAAATCTAGTTAGTCGAATGAAAAAAAAAAAGAAAAAAAACGCTCGAAGGCGAGAGAAAAATAGAAAAAAATTTTGATTATATACCTAATGCTAACGATTGCAAATACAGATGCAAAGTAACATTTTCCATCTACAATCAAGATGCGCTCTTTTTTCTATATATTTGCTCGACGGTTATTGATTCCATGTGGTGCTCTAACTTCTAGTACAGTTATTGCTGGTTCGTATTCGAATATCAATGATCATAAATCTAGTACAACATTAAAATCAGTTAGCCATTCTTTTTCTCGACTCTGGATGGGAGGCAAAGGTCAGTTGATTGTTGTTCTTGGTTTTAATTTTATGAATATTTAATGATTTAGAATCGTCCATGTTGACACCACCGTCTGACTACGATCCGTTCGATGCATTGAAAAAGAATAATTTCTCCGACGAAGAATTTCAACAATGTTTTCAACATTTCGACTCATTGAAGTAAAAGCGAAAACGATTCGATTGTTAACGAAGTCGATTTCGATTTTAGACAAGGTTCATGGACTCGTGCAGATTTTCGACGTTTTCTCAGTGCTCTATTCTCGAATAAAAAACGATCCTATTGTATATTAACTGATCTCGTTGAACAATATTTTCGTGAAACTGATTTTAATCATGTATAAACAAACGTTTCGTTCGAAATCAAATAAATATATTTATTTTTAGGATGAAAAAATTGATTTCGACGAATTCTTACAAGCATGGAAAAAAACAATACAATGTGTAAGAAAACATTTCAATTCTCATTCGTAATCCTATTCGATTCGATTCAAGGCTATTCAACCTGTCAGTGCACTTGTTATAGTCGATGTTCAAAATGATTTTATATCAGGAACACTAGCACTACATTCTTGTCCAGCTAATCATCGAGGTTTGACTGATTGAGACAACAACAAAAGGAAAGACGGAGAACTTTTTTTTTCTTCTTTCAGGCGAAGAAGTCGTTCCTGTCATCAATCAAGTTATTCGTGATGCTAAATTCGATGTTATTGCTTATACATATGATTGGCATCCAGCGAATCATATTTCATTCTATGAAAATCGTTTCTCAAGAAAAATCTCACCGGAAAGTCCCGTATGTTTGTGCTATTCGATGGACGAATATAATAGGAGAACTATCTGTTTGTTTTAGGTTAGTGCAGATAAAGCCAAAATTCTCGATAAAGTTATTTTTATTAGTTCACTTGATTTTACGAAATGTATCGAACAAGTTCTTTGGCCAGCTCATTGTGTACAGAAAAGTTTTGGTGCTGCTTTACATCGTGATTTAGTTCTTATCGATAATGCTATTCATGTTTACAAAGGAACGAATCCAGAAATCGATTCCTATTCAGCTTTTTGGGATAATATGAAATTGAGTAAAACAAGTCTCGATGATGAATTAAAACAACGTTCAGTAACTGATGTTTATGTTGTTGGTTTAGCCACTGATGTTTGTGTTGGTAGGATATGCGAATTAGTTCGTTTTGAGAGAAAGATTTTTGATTTTTTAGCTTCAACTGCAATGCATGCTGTAGAAAGTAATTATCGAACGGTTTTAATTGAAGATGCATGTCGTGGTGTTAATGAAAAAGAAATTGAAGTTAAACGAGTAGAACTCAATGAAAATGGATGTATTTTTGTTGACTCAAATGTCGTAAGTTGACAGAAAACAAAATGAAAATTGATCTTGTTGATTTTGGCAAATATGAAATAGGTTCCAGGAATGGTTTCTGGCGACGATCGTCGACCTGAAGTAGCTCGTGAAACGTTCATTGCTAATTTAAAATCCATTGGTCGTTATAATCCATCATAGACGGACAAACGAATAACAACGAAATACGAAGTGCCTACTATTTCTTGATTAAAACACCGTATATTTCAACAGCTGTAGCGATGTCTTTTCGCCGTAAATACGCAACTAATGTTCTCATTTCACATTTGCACATACTTGAAAACTTGACCTTTTTTTTCTCTCTCCGAAACTCTCGTACATATGCACACGCACACATATATGTATACGTAAATTCACACATATTTTATTTAAACAATGAGCCATGTTGTTGTTTTTTTCTCTTTCTCTCATGCAATTGTGATGGTGTTAATGGTTCCCTCAGTCAAGTTTCTTTTTTTATCATTATGCACACATCTTTGTGTATGTTTTCTTTCTCGTTTTTTTTTTGCAGAATAAAATGAAAACAAAACGGAAAAATATCATAATATTATTACTCCAATGATCTTGAAATCAGTGTCGAATAAATATTTGTTTTCAAATAACAAACTTATTGAAAATATGCTGTGAAAAGGCTTTTTTTCTACTCTGATGTCGAGAAAAAAAAGCAAAATAGGTGTCGAAATCGGATGTACATCGACAGTTGTTGTAACTAAAAAAACACCTTGCTATAAAATTCGTCTAGTATAAGGTTTCATCTCGTGAGTACACCTTCGCTGTTCGATTCGTCGTAGATTTTGATATAAATAGAAACTAGTTATAAGTAAACTTTGATACTTGAAACAAAAAAAGAATTGCTCTAGAAATATTTCGTTGCCTGCATACACACCTCGAATTACGTTTGCGAACCTGCCTATTCGAATTTGAGACTGAGCTTTGAAATGCGTTTGTTTATATAATCTTTTTCAAAAGCAATTATCAACACATCTGTACATTTTCGAAGTATTTTTCGTTTCTTTGACCTGCATGAGATATTTTTCATTTGTCAAGATTGTTTTTTCACGAATAAACAAAAACAGACACCATCAAATAAAGGTGTGTTGTCGGTTGATATTTGACAAATTTTGTAAATTGTCGTGTGACACATTTCTCTGATGAATGCAAATCTAATCCAATTTACATTGTTATGGGAGACAGTTTCTGTTGTTTTTCATGACAAAAGAACTTCACTCTTCGGTGTTTGCCTGAATAATATATTCGAAAATTTGTTATAGTTACTCGGATAGTTTTTACTTGATTATGTTCGTCTGGTGAAGGTTTTCAACAAATGAGTTTTTTTTTCTTGAAACTCAAATAAAGAAGAAGAAGAAGAAGAAGAAAAAACTAACAGAACAAAGATGGGATTTCAAGGCCATCAGTAAGTATTTAATAGACGTTCAATTTTGATTTAGTTTTCAAGGTATTTTCACTCAGTTTATTTGTTATTAAAATTCCGGATAAAGAAAAAAAGAAATTTAAACAAAAATGCTAGTTTTTTTTCTTCATGCAACAGACATTTTCTATATGTCACTGTAATTCTTTGAAATTTATAAAGAAATATACGTTACAATTTCTTTTTTTCTTCGTCTTCTTTTCTCACCTTTATTTTCTTTTCTTCTCATTTTTTTTTCTAAGAGTGTGTGTCTGTTTCTCTCTTTCTCTCTTCTACTTTTGCGTATATACATATTTATTTTTTCATTTACAATTTTTCTTCTTTTTGTTAAGTGACCTAACAGATCAAAATTCGTCCATTGTATCAATCGGTTCCGTTCTTAAGAAATTATGCCTGGTAGTACGCGCGCAATCGAACGTAACTCATTATCATTTGCCAATAGTGCTCAACGAACATACACAATTCCTTCTCGTTTATCTGCAAATTTTGATGACACCAGTGAAGTAGGTACAACTAGTTCACAAATAAATCAAAGACGAAGTTCTGATGTGCCGAAAAAATACAACGTGCCATCAAGATATCTTTCTGCATTATCTGTTACTCAAACATCTCGACGTTCAACAAATAACAACGATGGAAATAATAAATCATCGACAAATGAGAAAAACAACAGTCAACAACGTCAATCACCACCACCAACCAAACCGAAATGTTCGTTGCCAGCATCAGGAACTCAAGCTGGTTATGTTACACCATCGAAATTATTCAATATCATGGGCTATGGTTTAGAAAATCAATATTTATTCATGCATGCACATTTTCTCTATATAATTGATTGTCGATCACGAGAGAAATTCAATGAAAGTCATATTATTACCGGTAAGACATGATTTCGAATTATTCATTCGCTCAGGTCACGTATTTCTCGGTTAATTACTTTTTTCTTGTTGTGACAATCCGACAGCGTGAAGCATTTAGGTCAAACTAGCGATATTTTTCTCTAATAATATACATCGACTCGATGTCGAAAATGAGAGAGAAGTCATTATATTTTCTTGCTTTTTTTTTCTTAACTTCGAGGATACACTCGGCAGAAACATTAGAATTTCTAATAGACTCTTCAATTGAAATTTGCATCTCCGTCGTTTATAATTTTTTTTTATTATTTCTAAGCGATAATATTTAAAATCGGATCATTAGCATATTTTAAAAAATGCGTATCGAGAATTACACGTTGTTTTATTATTTATTTTGTCGAAATATTATTAAAACTCGAATAAAGAAAGCCTCGAGATTTAAGCCAAAAAAATCTTGAGAAACGAAAACGAACGTAAAAAAAACGAATCACTATCATTCGTGCGAGCGTTTATTTGAATTAGCTTTTTCAATAGTTAACAACTTTTGACAAATCGTATTCGATCAATTATATTAAAAAGAAAAATAAACAAATAAATTATGTTCTATGATATTTGTTACTTTTTTTAACTTATTTGTTTTAACTTGTGCATAAAAATAAAGTAGTCAGATACGTACTTGAAAGAAATACATTGTTTTAGTTTGAAACAATGAAAAAATGAACTTATAACAGACAAATGACCGTAATAAAATCATGAATATGTTTTATTTTTAGCTATTCATTGGGAAGACGCATTGAATGGAAATGTTTACATATCGGTTGTCGAACGTTTCAGCGAAATTGTCTTATATGACGACAAAGGAATATTTTTCAATTCAACGGCAGAAATGCGTCGTGTCAGCAATCGATTCACACCATCGATGGGCTCGAAATCATGCGTCATTTTAGCCGGAGGGTTCGAAGCATTTCGAACCTCATTTCCATTCGTATGCACTCAATCTGACATACGTTCGGCAGTTGACCGAGAAAAATTTCTCACAATCTATCCGTCCGTTGTGCTCGACAGTCAACTTTATCTTGGTAAGAATTTATGTTTTTCCTTTTTTTTTTATTACTTATCTCGTGTTTAGGTACGGGACATCAAGCAACAAATTGGAAAGTCGTACGTGATCTTAAATTAACGCATATTATTAACATATCTATTGAACATCAATGTGTTTTTTCGGATAAAATTCAATATCTACATTTGGAATTAGAAGATAAGGAAGATGTTTTCTTGAAAGGTCGTTTCGATGAAGCGATTAGTTTCATGAGCAAGGCGATGGAAAGTTCGTCAAGTCGTATACTTGTTCATTGCAATTTAGGCATATCAAGATCGACAACATTGATACTTGCTTATTTGATGAAAACATACAATGCTACGTTGTATGAAGCATTTAAATTTTTAAGACATCGTCGGCCAATAGTCTGTCCAAATTTAGGTTTCCTTCGTCAATTAATCGAATACGAAAGTACACTTTTCTCGTACACATATACCGACGTCAATGATCCGATTTTTTACTAAGAACTAAATGCGTCTTTTTTTTAATTTTATTTTCGTTTTTTTTTTTTTCGTCTTTTTAATTCAAACAACCTTCGCATGTGATTGATTTGTTTTCATTTCTTTTTTTTTGTACGCTGACTACATTTTTTTTAAAATGTAAATATTCACTTGTTGTAAGTAATCAATAAATAATCCGAATAAAGAAATTCGTTGTTTTTCTTCGATTAAGCGCGTAAGAATAATAATCCAAATTTGATTTCATTCGAAGAATAAAATGACTAAACGACCGATTGAATCGTCAGTATTGATTTCTCAGCTGCCAGATGTTGTCTTAAAACGAAAACACGAACGAAAAATACCCTATGCCGAGACATTTCATGGAATTATTCTTTTCGCTGATGTATCAGGCTTTACAGAAATGTGTCAAAAATATAGTAATGATGTTCAACGTGGCGTCAATCAATTGGCAAATGCATTGAATAGTTATATGGCACCGATAGTCGAAGCTGTTTTGAGAGAAAAAGGTGATGTTTATAAATTTGCTGGTGATGCCGTGCTGGGTAATGAAAATTTTGATGAGAATTAAAGGAATGAGTTTGTTTGTTTGTTTTTCTAAAGGTCTATGGCCATTTGAAAATGATTCGATTGAACACAAACGTGAACAAGCCAAGCGTGTTATTTCATGTGCTTTGTATATGAAAAAAACATTCTGTGATTATATGACGTCGATTGGTACTATTTTAAATATCAAAAGTGCGATTGCTATGGGCTCTTATTCAATTATTTTTCTTCGTGTAAATTTGAATTTGATTATTGTTTTTGTCTGTTTATTTTTATTGTCGAATTTTCGAAGGGGAGTTCGCCCATTTGTTCGAAGATTCTTGACGAACAGGGACTAAATACTGAATTATCAACGATAAAAAAATCTAATTCGAAAAAACATCTATCAACTAGTCAAACAAATAAAGTCAATTCAACAAAAGACATGATCGAACATTGCCAAGCCAATCTAGTTAATTACTATGTTTGTTATGGAAGTGCTGTTGTTAGTGTAAGAAATGCTGAACGTAAGATTTATTTATCCAGAAAATCGATCGAATTATTTTTTATTTGTAACACTAAGATGAATGTCAATCGCAGGACATTATTATCGATATGTCAACATGGTCTTTGTTGAATGCAGAATCAGTAGAGAAATTGAAAAGATTGATTCATTGATTTTTCAAGTAGTTTTTCTTTTTATCAAGGAGTATATTTTCGAGAAATTTACTGTCGAACGAAACGATGATGATATTGAATTGTCATCACGTTCTTCGAATCATCAAGCAGAAATTGTTGGTCAAGGACCATCGAATTCAATTCCAACTACAATGAATAAACATTTATCACCGCCGAATAAAACTCGTGAACCACCTCCAACAAGAAAAATTATTTTACATTGTAATATAAAATTCTTTTTCTTTTCTTTCTTACAAAAAGAATTTCTTCATCTTTTACACAAAGATATTCGTTTGCATAGTCGTCGAAATGATATTACACCCGATGAGGATCTATTCGATAGTCATTCGATAATATCGGCCGATTCAATTGAACGAAATGAAACGAATGATTCGAATACGAAAATAAATACATATAGTCCTATAAAAACATTTCTCAATCAATGGAATACACCGAAAACTCCTCTATTAGAAACAACAGACACGGAGACAAAAGATTTTCTATCGGTTTCACCGTTTGTCAATCGAAAACCAGAGATAGTAAAGCATATTCTTTGATTGATTGATGATTATTAAATTGAATTGAGTTTATATATAACATAGAATCGAAAGATAGATTTGACAGAAGAACAATCACGCAAACTTCGTCCAAGTGCATTTCAAGATTACGATACATCTGATTTAAGTACATTTATTATCAAACCAGTACGAAATCAAGAATCACTCGATCAATTATCGGAACTTCGTTTGATTAATACATGTTTCATTAGTATACTTTTAACAGACTATAAACATAAACAGTTGCCATTGAAATTACAAGCTGTAATCGATTGTTGTACAGAACAAATTTCGATTACCAACGGATTATTAACGAAAGTCGTTATGTTCGATAAAGGTTTGAGTCTTCTATGTGCATTTGGATTGCCAGGATACAAACATCCTGATGGTTCGTTTGTTTCTCTATTCGAAAAGAAAATTTCGAAAGATATTTGCCGAATTTAGATGCTGAACGAGCATTAAAATTCAGTTTTTTGATTACTCAAAGATTGGGTAGGGAAAACAATCGAAAATAAACGGTTCATATTGAATTATTGTAGAAAAATTACATTTTGTTGCAAGAGTTAGTACTGGAGTAACAACAGGACAAACATTTTGTGTAACTATATGAAGAATAACTCTTCAATAAGCGGTCGTTGTTTCGATATTTCAGGGTGTATTAGGTCATCCACTTCGATGTGAATATACTGTGATCGGTAGAAAAGTGAATATGGTTTGTTGAAATGCATTTCTTTGATAGAAATTGAAAAAAAGAAAACAAAAAACATAGGCTGCACGTTTAATGGTCAACTATCCTGGTATAGTTTCATGTGACGATGAAACTTATCATAAAGCACATCTCGATGAACGTTATTTCGAACTTCTTCCAACTGTTCCATTGAAAGGTTTAATCGTTTCGACCAGTATGCGTCGATACAAAGGACAAGACGATGGTAGAACACTGAACTTCGTTTTTCATTTCATCAACTTTAAAATCTAGATCAAAATAGTATGAGTGTATTCATATTTGCAATGATAAATCGTGAAGATGAATGGAATACCATCTACGATTATCTCGAACAAGTCATTGCACAAACTTGTTCGGCAACATCTTGTGTATTTCTAACTGGTTCAACTGGTGTTGGCCGTTCACGTTTACTGGCACATATCAACGAAGAATTAATGTATAACACACAGAATATTCGTCGAGTTGTGTACGATGCGAGTTTCGAACATGTTCAACTGTTTGGTTATGCATTAAAACAGATATTTAAAAAATTATTGTACACAGAATTGCAAGAATCCGATGCTGTTCTTCAAGTATTAAAAGCACTCTTGCCGAGTTTGTTTTCGATGAGTTTCATAGACGAAAAAGAAAATCTCTACGAAATTGAATAGATCATCGACAATATTTATATTTGCTACGACCCTATTTTGATAAATTGAATATCGATGCTGATAAAATCAATTTAACCAATAAACGACAAATTCTTGAAGATATGCTCCAAGAACTCGTTCTCAATGCTACGAATCCTCATTTCGAAATATTTAACTATCAACCTCAACCAACTATATTTCTCATCGATGATGCTCAATATATTGACAAAGATTCATGGCAATATCTTTCACTTCTCGGTTTTTTTTCTCTCTCTTAAATTTTTATTCTAAATTTACAAAGGTAATCTCCTCGTTCGATTAGGTTCAGCCTCGACTTCGTTACTTGTCATTGCAATGAGAGATCCAACATTGAATGATGATGAATTACAAACACGTTGGACCAATCTTCGAGATTCGTCATCAACAAAACACATTCCACTTAGTGGTACTCTTCGAAAGAATCTCAAGAAAGAAAAAGTTATCGATTATTTCTTTTGCTTAGGTCTGGATAATCGTTATTTAACAACACTTGCATGTCAAGCGATGTTTGTCCAACGTATTCCTAAAGATCTCGAGATTTTAATCACTCGAAAATCTGATAAGTTCGTTATTTTAGATAAAAAAAACAATGAAATCCAGTTAATCAAATTGATTTTTCAGAGGTAATCCTCAAAATGTTATTCAATTACTCTCGGATTTACTATCAAATCAAATCATTCGAATTGAAATTATGAATCCAAATGACAATCACGAAGGTTATGTCGAAGGTATTCAACAATATCTATGGAAACGTGTTGTTCGACATGATCCAGCAACAGGAAATATGAAAGTTTTATACGAATACGTCGAAACACAAATCTGTCGGATATGTGATTCGGATAGAAATAAATTTTGGACATATACAAATGCTATAGAAAACATCAATGCTCATGTTAAAATCGATAAACTAAGAGATTATGAAAAACGTATTGCAAAAATCAGTTCATTATTCACTCGAAATATTTCGAAAAGGTTCGTTTTTCTTTTTTAAATCTCAATTGTAAACAGTTTCACTTGTCGTCTCTCGCGCAATTAGAATGATTATTTATGCATTGACAAATTATGATATTCATACAAATGAAATGCTGACTATGCATCAATTCAATAACAATCGACATACGACGAGTTTAAATGCTGATCTTTTGAAAGTAAATCTTTTATTCTTTAGTTTTTAATTGTCAACAAGAAGAATTTTTCAATTAAAAGATTAACAATGCATTTTCTCAATTGTATCGTGCTCAAATTTTCGAATGTTCTTGGTTAGATTACGAAGCTCGAAAGAATCCAACCATAGCTCGATTAATTCACGAGAAGAAGTAAACACGTAGATCTATTTTCCGTTTTTCCATATCAATCATTTCCTTTCCTTGAAGTTTAACTCCGATCTGTTGTTGTCCAGACAATGCAACGAAACAAATCGAAAATTGTCGTATGTTTCATTTCAAAGATTTAACTTTAAAAGAAGCGACTCTGGCAACAATCATCGATCAATTTCAACATGATTATTCAACTAAACTTGCGACATTCATCGAGTCGAAAGCTCATCTATGCAAATCATGTAATGGCGATTCGGATACGTTGATTTTTCTGACGCCAATTCAAAGTATGAAATTAGGCATGTCGATCTTAGACACATTTCACGAAAGAAAACTTAAACAATTAAATCAACGTTTACAATCGATGATTTTAAATCATTTCTCATCGGAACAAAATCAAAAATTCGATAAAAAAGATTTTCTCCGACAATTTCATCAGAATCTACACGATCAACAATCGCAAGAGAAAGAAAAATATTTTCAACAAACGAACAAAGTTTTTCAACAAACAAAACCCAAATTCAATCGAACTATTTTCAATCCAATTAGTAAATTCTCTTTGTTTCTTTTCGATTGTTCAAATAATTGCATTTCTAAATAGCAATTGGAAATGAATTTCACGAGAGAATACCATTTCGTTTACAAGACATTGAGAATAATTCAACGACACCGAAAAATAATCATGCATACACACGCATTACAACTTGTAACGATTATTTGAAGATCTATTTATTAAAACAAAATCAATATCGATTCATTGTTACAAGACAATTGTTTAAATTTCGACGAAAAAAATCTTCTTCTCAAAAACAATATTTTAATAATAATAATCAAGTTGATGCGAATGATCAACCAAAACCGACAGTCGAACAGATTCTGAATCATCAATGGTTACAAATCTTTGAACGTACTCCAACTCGTTCATTATCTTCTCGGCGAGGTACTCGAAAAACGAATCATTAGTCATTTTGATCGATCGATTTTTGCTTCTCTTCAGAAATACCTTTAATGAATAATGCAGTAGATGATTATTATTTAATCAACAATCAAAAACAAATGATTGATGAATCAAAACAAATCTTTGCCGAACGTTTGTCATCGATATCGCGTTCATCGTTCGGAAAATATCATCACGACATTAAATCTGAGAATATATCCGATTCCAAGACTTCGATTTACGAACGTTTGTATATGAATTTTACCGAAACATGCCCGTTGTTTTTATTGAAAGACGGTATCGATCATCGTTTTGAATTTCTCGATTTTGCTCCTGAATTAAACATTCGACAGCAATTTCATCCGATTAGTCAAAATGAATTCATTGCAAATCCTACAAATTTACAAACAATGAATGCACATCTGTTTTCAAACGAAATTCCTCAGGCAATAGCAGAAATCGAGTAGGCGAAACACATTTAAAAAAATCAGTTGACTATTTTTAAATCTTATTTGAAGATACAATCAACGGCATTGCCGTTGTAATTATTTACTTGTTGAAATTTATCGGCTGTTGATTAAATTTTGGACTCAATCGTCTAACATCGAAAAAGTTCTTTATTATTCATTGGAATTAGCTCGTGTTGAATTAACACGAACGAATTACTATGAAGCGAAGATCATTCTCGAAAATATTCTTAATCTTCTCGAAAAAGAAGATCAATTTCTAAATTTGCCTCTATTTTTTCAACCACAAATCTACGATCTACTCTCCGGTAAAAAAAAGAAACACTCTTTTTCTTTTCTTTGATGTTTGGTCAAAACATAAACTAGAATCTGTATATCGAATGCATCGAAATGACGAAGCATTTTTGTATGTTGTCTACGGTTTGAAAATTCTCAATGTTCAATTAATCGATTTTCGTTCGAGTGATTCATCAAAGTTAAAACTTCAATGTAATCAACTACGTCATACACTCATTCGAACATTAATTCGTCAAAATAGAACTCAAAAACTCTCCGATGAAGAACTTATTCAGAAGTATTTCATCGGCAAACTAATTCTTCGCGCTGGACAATGTGCACGTCGTGACGGTCAATTACTATTCGCCTATTTCTGCGTACTCAATTCAGCTTTAGCATTAATTCAATGTCAACTTGCATTGACATCCTACGAGCATTGTCAATCATTGAGAATCTTAGCTGAACTCTCGCATGATCTCAAACGAATGGAAGATTGCGATTTGTTTGCACAAGCAGTTATTAAATATACTGAGGCAATTCCAATTGGCTACGAAACAATTGCAATCAAAGCGAATTGGTTGTCGATGACTTGGAATCTGTATCGAGCGAATATCGATCGAGCTTTAAATGATTCATATAAAATCAAAGATCTGCTGAATCGAATCGGAGCTTATGAGAATCTCATGACTGTTGCAACGTATAGTTTACAAGTAAAGAAAAGCCATGTTTACGAATCGATGCGAGGTGTTTTTGTTCTCGATTCATAGGCTGCATTGATCGGCCGACGAGAAGAAATCATTCGTGAACTTATGGATATTATCGATAATGAATCGAATCGACCATTGAAATACGAAAATCGTCTCTGGTCATTCATATTAATTCTCGAGATTTTTGTCGAATTGAATATCGATTATGATGAAAATCTTTTGAATGAAATTGTCTATGCTATTGATTATCTTCTCGAACATTTAGAAAAGAAAACATCATCGCCAGGTGATATTCAAAAACTTTTGACAACCGTTTTCTATGCTCAAGCAAATCTCGTTGAATGTTACACGAAAATTCTTCAATTAGATCGAGCAAATCAGGTAACTACAGATTAAGAAATCTAAAAAAAGAGAGATTTGAATTCGTTTCCCTATTATTAAATTGTGAACAAGTCGAACACAATTGTTTATTCATTCTTGTCACATCATCAGTCCGAGCGAGAGAGAGGGAAAATCTTTTCTTTTATTGTTAACGATTTTACCATAATAACATGGATTCAATTTGACATTCTTAGAAACGAAAGCATTTGAGTGCAAATAGAATTTTTCTCGTTGTTCAAAAGTCGACTCGACAAAGCACATTGAAAATCAACTTTCTGTTTTACTATTCTCCAAAGATTGGGTTTATGATAATTGAATTTCCATTTGATTTTTATCGTTTTCTTTTCTGTTAAGCATTATATGCGTGCTATTAAATTTGGTATGTCGTTAAAAGAATGGACATTTCGAGTTTGTAATGGCATGTTGAAATTAGCATTCTATGAAATCTATGAATGTACGAAATGGCTTCTCGACAAACATCTATCCGTACTGCCCAATGAAATTCATCAACATTTGATTATTTCGAATTTAAATAAAATTAATAAACATTTTCAAATCCTACGACCGAGATATTTATTGTGTTTAGCATTGAAATGTTTGATTAGCGGAAATCAACGTTCGGCAAAAACACATTTTACTCAGGCGATTCGTTTAGCTAAACAATTCGAATTAGATTCCGAAAGAAAATATATTGAATTGACAAGAAAACAAATATTTAAAGTTATTAAAAAGACAAAATCGAAATCAATTGCGAAGACAAAGCAACGACGTACAAAAACTTAAAAGAGAGAGAGAGAGACAGAGAAAATCATCAACTTGTATCGTTCAATATGATGTTTTTCCTTTCTGTCATGTACATATTGTATAGAAAATGAGATTAATTTGTCGTTCTCCGTTAAGATATTTATTAGATGCTGATGAATTATTCATCTGCCGAGTAGGTACAAGATAAACAACAACAACAACAACCAAAAAAAAAGAATCTTCAGACGTGCTGACACCTGCTTGTCGTCATTTGTTTGCCAAGTGACAGATTTTTTTAATATACTTCGATGCGAAAAAAAATGCAAAAGAAACAAACAAAACCTCCTCCGACATTATGTTACCGGCAAAACAACATTTCCTTCTTACATTTTTATTTTTAGTCTGTTGTTTGTTGAAGAACATATTCGAGCATGTTAGGATATTTGATTTATGATTTAATCAAGAGATTTTCTTAAGATAGATGAGGAGATTTATTTATTCATAAAGCTAGTTTGCTTTTTTTTGTTGAAATTAAGAATCAATATAAGGCCGTGTATTCGACAAACGAACAGACGGTTCGTCTGTGAATTTAGTATGAAAAAAAATAATTCGGTAGAACAAAAGATTCAAATGAAATTTTAATTGTTGTGTTCTTATTTATTATGAGAACTATGTTGTCGACTATTTTTTTTTGAGATATTTTGGATGATGAGAATTATTCCTCAATCAATCATGTAAAAAAACGAAGACGAGCAAGAGAGAGAGAGCGAGAGAAAAAAAAAGGAATGCATTCGTTTAATCATAAAAATGTCGAATACAAACGTCTAATAGAAAAATAATCGGTTAGTTATGGTAGATCTTCGTCGAAATTCTCAAAGATGTTTTCTATTTGTCCTTGTTGATGTCCGTATGGTCGTTCTTTTTGCTGTGCCCTTGCATATTTATAGATGCGCTTCTATATGATTCGACTTTTGTTTCTGTAACAATACGTATGTTAAATGGAAAATAAGTTAGCATACTATTGTCGAATACGTATGGCAGCACACCTCATTTACATTCATCGAATGTCAATAGAAATATTTCTTTTCCGTTGATGTTAATAGAGACAACCTTGAGGTCGATCGAACAACGTGTTAACAATTGGATTTTCCCTTCTTCTTTTGCTTTCTCGTCTTATGAATAAATAAAGTCTTCGCTTTTGGAATGAACAATCTATATTAACGTGCTTTGTTTATTTGCAAGGAACGGTTACGGTATGATTGTTTGTCTGACTGAAAAAGAAAAAAAAAGAAGAAGAAAAGAAATATTTTGGCATTAATTTAGATTGACATTCTAGTTGAATATTATGTTCATTTTAACAAAAGAAAACATGTTTTGTAAAGAACGTATATAATCACCGGAGAATTTAGAATCAAATAAAAGAAAACAAAACTAATGATCAAATGCTCGTTGGTTTCATACGAACAAAAAAGAATAATATGTACCTTGAGCTTTTTTTTTTCTTCTTCTTTTGTCTCATTTTGGTCAGATGAGCGTATGATATTATTATTTCATCTCGTTCATTCCCGGATGTTATTCAGATGAAAGCAAATGTTCTTTGATTCTATTAGATTATCATGCATCCTCCCTCACATATGCATAAGTGCAAGACATATCAATTCATAATCGAACAACTGTGACAATGAATAGAAGCAGATTGATGCAAGCTCATAAACATTACTGAGATGAGTAGCATCATTGTGTGCTCGTGTCTTGTCTCGTATATGTTAACATGAGAAGCAGGGAGAGAGAGAGAGAGAAGGAGAAAGATTGATTGCCATATCCATTAAAAAAAGCTGATATTATTTTTGCCTAATCCCTAGGCATGAATTGCGTTACTATTGAAAAATTTTTGATAATATTCAGCTGTTGTCGACTTTTGCTAGTCAACGTCGTATTCGATATCGATTATTTTCTATGTACTTCTTCGTCGCCTTTCACTCCTCGATCTTGTGTGTTAGTGTTATGTTTATAGGATACATATCGTGCTTATAAAAAGTAACTTTTAGTTAGATAAACCGGTGATGAAAGTTCGGGGCGCAGCATCAGATGACATCAACAAAAGAATAAGATTCTTGATACATAATGCATAAATCAAAACAACAATATTGTTTCTTCAAAGAAAACGAGAGACAAAAAAAAGAAGAGGGAGAGAGAGAGAGAGAAAGAAAGGCTGGCAAAGAGAAACGGGAAAAAAGAGAAGAGAAAGATAGAGAGAGAAAGAAAGGCTGATGACAACGACAAAGAAAATATTGTTAAATTAGAAGGCTGATTTTTTCCAAGAGAATGGTGAGAGAATGATGATGATGAACAACAGTATTGAAAATGTTTTGTCCATTGGGATCCTTTGGCGTGTTACACTTTATAACTAATAGTATACAGTAATTTTTCTTTCTTATTCTATTTTTGTTGGCATGCGTAACATGTATCGAAGATATTTTAACGGTTGTGGCAACCCTGTGAGACACACCGAGAAAAGAGAGGGAGGATTAAAGAAAAAAAAACTAAAGCAAACGTTTCTGTTTTTTTTTCTGATTTGTTCTAGTAAATAAATCGTTTCTCTTCTTTCTTTTGCGTACTAGGAAAATACTTTGTTACCTGTAATATTTTCTGAGTAAACACATTGAATGATTCACTTCTTGTATTCCAAATATTTTCAACAAGTAAGAACGACATATTGACATAACAAACAAACTAAAAAAAAGGAGGAAAACTAAACTTTTCTTCTCTAGACTTCTTATCTCAATCACATAATGTCATTTCTTCTTTTTCTTTTTCTATTGTTTGATCAAATGATTCTACTTAAGTCGAGAAATCTTTAGTTTATCCATTGCTAACATTCGTCATCAAGAGATTCTCTTCCTTCACGATAAAACCAATGTCTTAAGTTCGTCCTCCATCTTTATTTTTCTTTGACTGTACACCCTTGAAATAACTTCTCAATAATAAATGACAAATTGATTTTGTGTTGGGATTCTCTAGTGTACTTCGCATTGATTATTATCAATACAGAACATAGTCAAGTATGCAAACGTTTAAAGAGAAATTTTATTCAACACAATATATTCACGAATTAACGAGAGAGAGAGAGAGAGACAATCTAGGTAAACTTTAGGTTTTATTTTGTTTCGCACTAAACTAAAAGATAATTCAATACGTTTGCATGATGTCGATTATAAAAGGAAAATACGTCATTCGAAGGTGAAGTGCGAATATTTATTGATTTAGTTCTTAATGAGTATGCTTGCGTGACATTCTAAACTAGAGAAAATGACATACGAAAACATCTAAGTATTGCTCAAGATATTTTTTTACTCATTGTGGTTCTTTGTGTTTTGTCTCTTGTTGATTTCCTTCTGTTTCTAGACATGATTTTAGTCAGTTACATCGTATCTTCTAATATTCATTTATAGTTGATTAGTTTTTTTTCTTTTATGAACAATAATTATGAATTGTTCAACCCGAGAAGAAATTGCTCGACAAATCGAACTGCATACTTATCCGTTTCTACTTGCGATTGGTACGCTTGGTAATATTCTCTCGATTATTGTCTTAGTTCAAATGAGACAACACAGTGTTTATCGTTATTTAACTTTTATGGCTATAGCTGATACTGTTCTTTTATATATTGGTTTACTGCGTGAACTACTTTTATCATCAAATTTTCATATACATATTCATGGAACAATTTTATGTAAATTACACGTTTTTGTCTTTTAGTAAGTTGAAATAATAATTGATCTATGATTTGAATGTGCCGATGTTCTTTTCTCTTTTAGTAATACACTTCATCTTTCATCTTGGTTTCGATGTTGTTTGAATTTAGATCGTTATGTTGCGGTTAAATTTCCTATTTACACATCGAAATGGTGTCGGACACGGCAAGCTTCAATAAATTCAAGTGTTATTTTTATTATCTTATCGTTATCGAACGCTCATTTATTAATATTTGTCCAAGGTGAAAATGACATTGACAAAAGTTCGATAAATTCGTCGAATCAAACACGATCAACAGTTAATCCATTCCAATATCAACGATGTTATTTACATGAAAATTATGTACATTTTTTCGAACATATTTACACATGGATTGATATGTTTCTTGTCACAATAATCCCGTTTATATTTATTATTTTATGTAATTTAACGGTTATCAATCGTGTTTTTCTTGTTTCGGGTCCGGGTAAAAAAAGTGATGTCGTCAGTCGTTCCAAAGCAACGAATCGTCTACGTTCATTATGTTTAATGATGATATGTTCATCGTTTGTTTTCGTTGCTACAACATTACCAGTAACAGCTTTCATTATTGATTTACTTTCTCATAAAGCATCGATTGATGTTATGCGTTGTCGACGTATTCAATGGACAATCTATAATATTCTCATGTATTTTAATTATGCAAGTATATTAAGTTATTGTCTATCGGGAACAGAATTTCGACATGTTCTTATGAAAACTATACGTTTTGGAACGAAACCAAGTCTAGCGACGATGCTGCATACGGATATGATGAATGCGGTTAATCAACGTCGAACATCGACGCCGCAACAATTTCGTCGAATACTTGTCGAATATCAAGATCAACAACGATTTCGTTCGTCATCAGTTAGTATGTTGCCGATAAATATCGTTCGAAAAGATCATCATCATCATCGTCGTCGTATGAAACCAGCGCCGATAAATATGAAATATTTGCAAATTCAACAGCCGAATCGGCATGACGATCATCGAGGCTCATGTACGAGTCAAACCAACGGCGGTACAGTGACTGTTTCATCGTCAATACAAAGTCCGAAACATAACGGTTGGCGAACGAGTTTTACATTGAACTCACCGAATGGTTTATTTGATAAGACTTATGAAACAAATTGTAATACACAAGAAAAATTTGTTTTCATTGATACAGATCAATAGAAACATTTCACTGTTTTTAAAACATAAGAAAATAGTTCTCTCTGTATCTCTCGTTCTCTGTTTCTTTTTTTCGTTGTGGTTTTTATTTTTGATCTAGCAAAACAAGAAAACACACCGAATATCATTTTATTTTCTTGTTTTTCTCTTCGATTCGATAGACATCGAATGACTTTTGACATGTCATTAGCTTCTCGTTACTTAATCTTATCGCCATTATCAAATCTTAAATATGTTGACAACATCAACCGTTCGACTTCGATACACTCATTTGTCATTGGATAATAACAGAGAAAAAAAAATTATTCATTTAATTTGATTAATCGATTGTGTACGATTTAAAAAAAAAGAAAGAAAAATATTTTTTGTTTTATTTTGAAAATTATATCAGTTTTAAACTATGCAGAAAATAATAAATAAATAATTAATTAAGATAGATAAAAAAGAACACAGATAGAATGTCACGAAGTGGGAGTGAAATAGAAGGAGGAGGAAAGATTGAAACCTAGTGAATACATTCTTTTCACTATTAAACACGAAATTTTAGGTTCTTGGTATTGATATCGATGGAAGACGATTTTCATATTCGAATAGAATACCATCTGCATATGTTTGAATGATTTGAAATGCAAAGTGCATATCGTCTTCTGAAGCATCTGGAGAACAAATAGCAAAACGAATAATAAATGTATCATTCACCACTGATGGAACAACATGAATTTGACCTGAATCGTTTAGTAATAATAATAATTTCTGTGTGAATTTATTTTTGCCCTGAAAAGAAAAGTTAAGAATTCGATTTTTGTTCTATTGTCTTGGTGTTCAAATACTTTCAAACGAAAACAAACGAGACCGAGTACAACATCGCCGATTATTTCAAAACGATTATCTTCTCTTAATAGACCAGCGAATAATTTAGCTAAACGACAATGCTAAATAAATCATAATAATTAATTCGAATTGAATAGAACGATGTCTGTTTCGTTTACTTCTCGGATATAATGACGAAGACCTTCGACACCATAGCTTCGAATTGTAAACCAAAGTTTTAATGATCGAAATCGACGACTCAATGCAATACCCCAATGCTAATCAAACAAAATACGATTAGAACAATGAATTTATTTTTTGTAAGTGTCTAGTCGATATTTACTCGTAGATCTGTCGCTTTTTCTGTATGTTTATGTTGAAGATAAATCGGATCAACAGACATTGCATTTATCACAGCAAATTTATCACGAACCCTGATATTGAAAACAAAGTTCATATGATCGATTATATGAAAATCGACGAATTCTTACCAAAAACATGAACAATCGAAATTTACTAGAAGCCATTTGTTAGGATTAGTGTTGAATGAATCAACATACTAAATGTTTTTTTAAAAATATATATGTTAAGACAAAAAAACAACTTTTGAAATAATTACTTCAAATCCTTTGATTAAATAATTGAATTCAGAACAAATAAGAGCTGCACCAGCGTAGGCACCATCAACATGAAACCAAAGTTTTTCACGTTGACATATTTGTCCAAGTTCTTCGAAATTATCAAATGAACAACACGATGTTGTACCCAATGTACCACAAACCTAGTTGATTCAACAAATAATAGAATGAGAATAATCGATAATCAACAAAGAACATACAAAGAACGGAATTAGTCCTCGTTCTCGATCCTGTTTTATACATTGATCTAAGATTTTTCCACGTAACGAATAATTTTCATCGACAGGCAATTGACGAACTTTAACCATGGCAATTAAACCGGCTTTTTCTACACACGAATGAGCCTATTTATACATTACAAAACAAAATTAAGTAGAATGATTAAAGTTGCTCATACAAGCTTCGATGTATAACAAACAAGCTTCGATAGAATTTGTCCATCATCAAGCGATGGATTCTCTACACGTTCACTTTCGATTTTCTTCGTTCGAGCGGCTAACATTGCTACTAATATACATTCACTTGCTGATCCCTAAACCATTGAAATCAAAAACATTTATCAACAATTCATTCGAGTTCGGACATACAAGTAGAACACCTCCGCCATATGCTGATGGTGGACTGTCTGATGTTTCAGATTCAGTTGGCTCGGATATATCGTCATGATTATCTTGTTTAAATGGAAGAAAACCTTCTGGTAGCGACATCATTCGACCAAGCCAATCGAGTGTAATCGGTTCGAGTTCTGTACATGCTGGACTTGCTGCCCAAGAAAATCCAACAATTCCAAGGCCAGCTGATAGTATTTCGGCAAGAATCGATGGGTAACTATTTCCAGCAGGAAAATACGCATGAAAACGTGGATGTTGCCAATGTGTTATACCGGGCATAATTGCTCGGTCAACATCTTTCATAATCTCTTGCCAAGATTCACCATGTTCAGGCGCATCTTCCGGTAACATCGGTCTTAAATAGCCCGGTTCGACTTCTGGTGTTACACGACGTTCACTAAGATTTTCAAAAGAATAATAATACGTGTCATGAAGAAAATAACAATAAATCTATCCAACCTGATAGTACTTAAATAATCAGCAATAAAATCAATCATTTCTTTGCCATGCTGACGAAATTCTTCGTGAGTCATGCCCATATTTGTTGGCTGCTTACTGGATTCATTTTGTCCTTGAGATCTTGATAATTGTTCGGATTTGAATTTCGTTGGTATGTGTTCATCATCAAGTGTTTGATTAGCAGATAAGCACGATGTGTGATTTTCTACCGAATGGAAAACTTTCCTCAAACGTTTCATTTTATTTTTAAGTACACTGTTTATTCGTAATACTTCAAAAGCAGAATATGTGTATCAATCAAAAACATATAGACATTCTTTCATTCATTCATAGTCTGTCTGAAACGGATATAGTCCGAACAGATGAGGAGAACAATGAACAACATAGTTTTCGTTTCTCGACGTCCATTTGCGGCATCTTTTGAATATGAATATTTTCAAATTTAACCAAACCTATCAGTGATGTCCGTTAAATGTCAAGACATGAACAATTTTGATTTTTCCCATTTTATTATTCTTATTGTAGAGAAAATCGAGTCAAGTCAGTCGTTTCATGTTGTTCCAAATTAAAACCTGATACTATAAATCCTATTACTTCAATTATAAGTAAGTTCTATCGACATGAAGTTCAATAAAATATTTTATGATAACAGAAATTATTGCATATTGTTGGTGTAATAACATTTTCCACATTTGAAAACAGAAGGAAGCAAAGTTACTCATTTTTAAATTTATTTTAGAGAACGATGGACGCGATAGAATTAGCTCTTCGTAAATGTCTGCATACTCTCGCTTCATCGAGTACTATAACTGAACGCAAAGTAAATCAACTTAAAGGAAATCTTTGTTGGAAAACTACGAATTTTGTTTGTCTAGAGAAATGTCGAAACTTTTGTTGAATTACTTAAAGATAATCGAATTCATACTTTACTCGATAGTCAAGATGTTGATGAAAATACATCGAACAATACACTAACATGGAACGAGATGTTCAATGTTCGTTCACTCGAAATTCGTTTTCATTTAAATAAGATTCAGTTTAGATCATACGAGAATATACAGTCAATGAAATTGCTAGTATTCGAACGAAATCAGCTAAAACTCTATGTCCCGATATAAAGTATCAAGAAGCATTGAAACTATTTAAATCTCTTATCGAAAATTCAAATATTCGTATGTTGTGTTTAAAACGAAAGTCTGTCATCGATGATCTTTATTTTCTCCTAGATGGACCTCAACTTGACGGTCGTTCTCTACTCGAATCCATAATTTCAATTCTAACCAGTGATGTTTGGTCTTCATGTACAATTATCATCAAAGAACTCAGCCATTTACTAATCAATCACGTTCTTTGCTTTCATAAATATCTAAATGAAGTACGCGAACAAGAATGGAACGGTAAAAATCGATTTGAAATTTTCATCAACAAAATCGAAAAAAAATCTTTGGCCTTTTTTTTCTTCGTCTTGATGAAAAGATTTGTGCAGATTATACATGTCATTGTCGAAATATTCGACGAAAGTATCCAGTGAAAGCGAACAAGCACTTTATAGTTCGTATTTGAAGTTTCTTATTGAAAAAGTGATTATTTATAATGATTTCGATTCGAATAAACTCAATATTCGAAGAGAGATCTTGGATTTTATCCAATTTGAAATTGAACAAATGAAGTTTGTTTTTTGTTGGATAATTAAAATCTCGAGTTTTTTTTTCAATATTCGTAGAAATTCGAATCATTTTTTGGTTATCGAAAATTTTCTTTGTTCACTGAATAATTGGTCATTTAAATATTTATTCGACATGTCGAATGAAACCTTTCAACTTGGAAACGAACTTTTAGCATCATTAATCGAAATCTGGAGACGAAAATGTAGTGAGAAACCTAAAGTAACTCCTTTTATTCTTCGATTCATAATGAATAAATCTCAAAAAAATGTAGACAGAAATCATTAAATTCAGCCGATTACAAATGAGTCTTCATCATCCAAATCAACGGAAAGATATTTTCGAAAACTACGATGATCTCTGGATGGTAAATCGCGAATAAATAACTGACTCGATTGTTGATCGAATTTATTTAGAAAAATCTTCGTGATATTAATGATTTATTACTTCGTGAAATCGATGAACTTTGCCATAAACAACGATCGATTAATCGACAGAATCAAAATGAATTTCTTGTTCGATTTGATTTACTTCATTTAGCTAGCAGCGTTTTCTATCAACTTTCTCGAAATGAAATTTCGATTAAAAACGAAATTGAAGAAGATTTCATTGAGCCAAGTGCCAAACGAACACGTTACGAACATTCAATGGCAATTTCGACAAATACCGAAGCACAAATGAAAACATTTCAGAATCTATTTCAATCGATTGATCCCTTTCATCAGGCAGTTGGGTAACTTTTTGATAATTGCGAAGATGAATTTCTCGATTTGAATTTTTGAAGATTTCAAATTGTTTCATTGCAAATTCAAAGAAAAATGATTCTATCTTCGAATGATTGTGAATTTTACACAAACGTATTAAAACGATATTTAACCGACGAACGAAGGTATTCAAATTTTCAATATTCTAATTGTTAAAATAAATATTCAATTGCTAGACCATCGCTTCTTCAAAATGCTCTTCAATGTCTTCATCTTCTTCTCACTTCCACAACACATTGTCAATTTTCTACAGATTTTATTGCTTTACTTCAACCGTTAATTCACATTTCTATTTGTGAATCATTTGTGATCGAAATTCTTTCTCTCAAGCATTTATCCTTGTCAAATCTCCTTTCTTGTTCATCGTTAACAGCATACGAATATCTATTCAATGGACTTCATTCGTGTTCAATCGAAGACGAAAATCGTTTTATTGAAAAATTTCTTCCGGATTTAAATAATTCTTATCGAAATAATGAACATGATTTAGCAACATTTTTCAATTCATATTCAATGGAATACACATTTCTATCAGCTGAAATTCTAATGAAACTAAGTTCATTTGATAAATTTCCGAGTGAGCGAATTCAAAAATCGAATGAACCGAATCAATTCGATCAAATTGAAAATCAATGGTCACAATTCAAACTTCTGATTCCAATCGATGACAAACTCGAAGACAAACGAATAACTCAAATAAATACATTCAAATGTGAATTTAATGTTAAGATATTTCAACGTATTATCGATATCTACGAGAAAACAACTCGATTCATTCAGCAATTAAAAGATAAACATCTAGTAGAAATCATTTTCTGACAAAAAGAAAACAAAAGTAGTTTTTCGTTTAGGGCGAACGAAGTAAACTCATTCTTCATTATACATTTCTCGGCATTTATATTCTCGAAATAATCGAAAAATATTTTTCATTTTCATTGGACAATAATTCTCAATTGAGAAATTTCATCGAAAATCTACAATCGATCTTTTCTGAATTCATCGATGAAACACATTATTTCTTCGAAATTAAAAAACAATCAATGCCATTTATCAATGATCTATTCAAATACATTCAACAATCAGTTTCACATAAATCACATGACCAGGCATCGATTCTCTATGCGTTCTTTGACGCGAAATTTCTTTCGTATTTATACAATTATTCAATCGACGAAAGTTCTTCGTCAAATGATAAATATCAATCATTCGAAATTCTTCTTTATCTTTGTTATCAAGCATTGATCGATGAAGAAACAGCATCGAAATCATTTCTTGTTAATTATTCATCGACATATGAAACCAATCGTAATTTGTTAATTCGAATTCTCGATCAGAAATTGTCGATTTATCTCGAAGAATTATCGTTACCATCGTCGGTTTCTTATCGTTATTTGCAAATTTATCTTTCTCATTGCTCTCGAAATTCGTTTAGCTTACGTTTGAATGATTTCGAATGTTTATTAAATCTCTATTCGCAATTATTTCGTGTCTATCGTCGAGATATTGTCATTTGTGAAGAAATTTTAATCAATCTGAAAAATTTTCTCACGAATTTTTTCGTTCAAATTCAAGAGAAATGTTCATCGAATGACGATTGGCAACATTTTCGAAAGTTAATCGATGCTTTTTGGCAAATGACTTTAAACAAAAATTCCTCTCTGAACTCGTCAATTCGATTACAAATCATACAAATTAAACAAATTCTTTTTCAAGACGATGAAATTCGTTTGAATGACATCGATAAACTCGCCAACGATCCATCGTATTTCGTTCGAATTCAAACTTATCGATTAGCGAAGAACTTTTTCTATGAAAATCAAAGTCAATTATTAAAACCAATGAACAAACACAAAGAAATCTTCGACTATTTCAAAGAAAAACATCTCCTAACAGATCAATTTCGTTATTATTTGTCCGATTTAAGCGAATATCTATCCGGACAGATTACTTATGATTTTGTGAAAATGTTTTTCAACAAACAAATCTCGAAAAATCTTCTTCGACATATTTTAAATTCGAATTCAATTGAATCCGTTCTTCAACATTATCAAAAAGATTCGAAGTATTCGATTAAAGATTTTCCTTGGGACATATTCGAGAAAATTATACCGGAAAAATTCTATTGTCGAATATTTTCGAATTATTTCTTTGCCGATCGGTCACAACTCAATTCGATGTTTCCTGATATGAAATCAGCGATTTTAAAATATTTTCCACAGATTCAAGCGAATCTTTTCGTTTGTTCATTGAAAAATAATGAAAATCAACAGAAAATCAACGAATGTCGACAATTTATCGAACAATTAATGACAAAAACTGAATACAATCGTTTAATCAAACAAAATCTAACGAAAATTATCTATTTTCTTCTCATAAGTTTTGTCAACGATCAACAAAACGAATTTTCCGACTCGTGGGCACCCGAACCAATTCAACCAGCTAATACTTGGACACAAATTCGACACACTTTCGAGTATATCAAACAAATTCTACATGCAAAAACATTCATAGATATTCTGCTTAAATTAACCGATATCGGAGATATTCTTCTTAGTTTATCATCGCAGATTTTCTCGAGTATTTCTCTTCATGAACAACTTCGTTTGTTTCACGTATTTTCGCTGTTTCTCAATGAAATCCTATTGAATTCGATGGATAACGATTATTTGCATAGTGTTTTACGAGATTCAACGTATATGATCTTGCGTTTTATTGAAACGAGCTCAACGAAACAATACAATGAACTTTATGAAGAAAATTTAAATGAAAAAATTCGAAATCTTATCTGTCAATTATTGGATCAATTATGTTTGAAAGGTTTAGATTTTGATTCAAGAATTTATCTCGAACATATTCCGGATATCATTTCGATTTTAATCAACTACGAATCGGTTCTCAAACGAGAACGTATTCAACCGATTTTCAATCATATTTATCAAGTTATTAAATTCAATAACGAGTCAATTCACATGTTTCTCACTTATACAATTCAAAAACTGTAAATCGACTTTACTTTTTAAATTTAAATTCGTTTTTTTTTCTTTGTCTAGAGGCTATGTTTCCATTGAAAATCATCGATTATCTCAATCAATCAGTACACGAGATTATTTTCTTTATTTATCATCGATTCGTTCATCGATTTACTCGAAATGGCAATTGGAAATGTTCAATGAACATTTAGATAATCAACGTGACAAAACTTGTCGAAATTCCATTGAAATCGATTCGTCATTAATCAATCTCGTCAAACCACGTTTACTCGATTGTTTAAAATCGAAAACCAACGAAATCTTAGCTGGTCAATGTTTAGCTAAATGTTGGTTAATTCTCAATAATTTTCATGAAAAAATTCATCTCGAAGACAAAGAATTTCAAGCGGATCCTTCGTGGATATTCGATGATTTACTGATGTTCTATTTGATTGATAAACAACAATCGATTGTCGAATGTACACGTTTGACATTAACGAACATTTTTCATCATTCATTAGGTCAAAATCTCTACGAAAAACATTCGAAAAATAATCTCCTACAAATCTATGCGAAACCATTTCTTTCTCCATTAAATTTTTCAACTAAAATTCAATCGAATTTTCCATCGGCCAGTAATCCTTGGTTTATTAATCCAAAGATTTCATTCGATTCTTGGCTGATTTCACTGGTCAATTGTTTATTAAAGCAAATCGATTTTTATTATAACGAAAAAAACGAAACAGGTTCTCCATATGCACTCATATTTCTCGAATTAAGTCCACTGATACAATTGAAAATCGATCTAGCTAAGAACGTTTTTCCTTATTTAATCTATTCATTGTTATTATTACCGATGAATTTCAATTTTCGTCAATCGTTAACTAAACATTTTCGTTATTTAATCGATCAATTAAATGAAAATAAAGATGAATCAAATCATTTATTC
>Ga0209930_1001779_pt1 | contig 30294 bp, 32 predicted proteins | sample ThiBiot_500_biof_2_FD_183948 | JGI IMG/M metagenome (GOLD analysis project Ga0209930, IMG submission 183948) | Wastewater bioreactor microbial communities from Cape Town, South Africa - Thiocy_cont_500_biof (SPAdes) | ecosystem: Engineered > Bioreactor > Thiocyanate-remediating >... | reverse complement strand
TGAATGATTTGAAAACAATGAAGCCACCATTGAAGGTATCCGATGTATACGATCTAATGAAACAACTCAACGACATTTCGACAGTTCAACTGCAAGTAAATACCATCAAAATTTATCAACGAGTTTTATTGTTAAAATATCAACATGATGCTACTAGTGTTGCTTTTAAAGCGAATTATTAATTTCTTTCGTTTTCATTGATATTACGTAAAATAAAATCGTTGATTCAATTGTGTAAGCTCAGAAATATTGATCAAAGATTGTTGTCCAACATTTAATCGAGATATTCTTTCTTTGATTTGATTGCAAAACAATTCAATGAAAGAAATGGAAAATGACTATAGTATTTGTGTGTGAATAATTTTCATTGAGATTTTTTTAGTTGACGTATTCAGTGATATTATTGTAATCCGTGTTTACAAATCAAACTGAAAATCATGCTAATAATCTCTATATTGAATCAGCCAAGTTCAATCACTTTAGACAACTGAGTGATTTATACCTTATTAAAATAATATTTTTCGAAATTGTTTACCTCCCATCAAATAAATTTCTCCGCGTGGTTTACGACAATACAATTCATCTTCACCTATGATGCTTTCAGTAGACATTATAATCACTTTTGTTCCGATATCACGTCAACATTTTTACTAAACTGATTCACCACTGTTTGACTCTCGATAATTTTCGACCGTAAACTGTACTTTAATCATTAACACTATGATAGGAAACAATAATTTTCTTGAAGTTATTTTACATTAACAACCGAAAATATAGTACTCAAGAAGCCCCAAGATGGACACTACTGTTCAGCCATTCCTTCAAAGTCTTTTCTCAAAACACACTAAAACTTATTCTTTTCTCTTTCAACTTCAATCATTCTCCTTATAGTGGCAGTCTCAAGTTTATGATTAAAAGTCCAACATGCAAACCAATTTTACAATATCTAAAGATTTTATACTTATTTAAAACTGTTTATTCAAATTTCAAGATTAAGTGTCAAGATAAATATATTGTCTCTACAAAAACGTCGAACCGATTCGGGTTATGATTGATTGTCCTCACACTCACATAAATTTCTTTATTCAGAAATTCAACTAGCATACAAATACAAACCAACATTATGTCTAAAACAACTACATAATGACACTTATAAATGTTTCCAACAATATTCCCTTTCGTATAATTGCTCAATTGAAAGCAAATCTTTCGACTAGTTCATCTCATAAAATATCATCTAACAACAGAATATTTATCACGAATCTTCTCTTCACCTCTTCTACTCAATTGAAAACAAATCTTTCTACTATTTCATCTCATACAACATCACCTAACAACAGAATATTTATCACGAATCTTCTCTTCACCTCTTTTGCTCAATTCAAAACAAATCTTTCTACTACTTCATCTCATACAACATCATCTAACAACAGAATATTTATCAGCAACCTTCTCTTCATCTCTTTTGCTCCATTGAAAATAAATCTTTCGACTATTTCATCTCATACAACATCACCTAACAACAGAATATTTCTTATAATGCTTATCTTCACCTCTTTTACTCAATTGAAAACAAATCTCTTGGCTGTTTCATCTCATACAACATCGCCGAATAACGGAATATTTATCACCAATTTTCTCTTCACCTCTTTTACTCAATTGAAAACAAATCTCTCGGCTGTTTCATCTCATACAACATCATCTAACAACAGAATATTTCTTATAATGCTTATCTTCACCTCTTTTACTCAATTGAAAACAAATCTCTTGGCTGTTTCATCTCATACAACATCGCCGAATAACGGAATATTTATCACCAATTTTCTCTTCACCTCTTCTACTCAATTGAAAACAAATCTTTCGAGTATTTCATCTCATACAACATCATCTAACACCAGAATATTTATCACCAATTTTCTCTTCACCTCTTCTACTCAATTGAAAACAAATCTTTCAACTATTTCATCTCATACAACATCACCTAACAACAGAATATTTCTTATAATGCTTATCTTCACCTCTTTTACTCAATTGAAAACAAATCTCTCGGCTGTTTCATCTCATACAACATCGCCGAATAACGGAATATTTATCACCAATCTTCTCTTCACCTCTTTTGCTCAATTCAAAACAAATCTTTCTACTACTTCATCTCATACAACATCATCTAACAAGAGAATATTTTCCATAGATGACTGCATCGGAATCAATATTGTCTATTGGAGGAAGTATTGGATTTCGTGACTTTCTTATTTATCACCGAATATCTGAATTGACTTTTGATGATCACATTGTTCAGAATTTATGTCAGTTTACTATATTTGCATTTGATTTAAAAGGTAAGTATATCCTAGTATCAAACGAAAAGTTTCTATAACTGTTTTCATCACCACTGTTGCTCAATTGAAAATAAATCTTTCTACTATTTTATCTCATCCAACATCACCTAACAACAGAATATTTATCACCAATCTTCTCTTCGCCTCTTTTTCTCAATTGAAAACAAATCTTTCCTCTATTTCATCGCATACAACATCACCTAACTACAGAATATTTATCACGAATCCTCTCTTCACCTCTTTTACTCAATTCAAAACAAATCTTTTTACTATTTCATCTCATACAACATCACGAAATAACAGAATATTTATCACGAATCTTCTCTTCACCTTTTTTGCTCAATTGAAAACAAATCTTTCGACTATTTCATCTCATAAAACATCACCTAACAACAGAATATTTATCAGCAATCTTCTCTTCACCTCTTTTACTCAATTCAAAACAAATCTTTCTACTATTTCATCTCGTACAACATCACCTAACAACAGAATATTTCTTAAAACGCTTCTCTTCACCTTTTTTGCTCAATTGAAAACAAATCTTTCAACTATTTCATCTCATACAACATCACGAAATAACAGAATATTTATCACTAATCTTCTCTTCATCTTTTTTGCTCAATTGAAAACAAATCTTTCCTCTATTTCATCTCATACAACATCACGAAATAACAGAATATTTATCACTAATCTTCTCTTCACCTTTTTTGCTCAATTGAAAACAATTCTTTCCTCTATTTGATCTCATACAACATCACCTAGCAACGGAATATTTATCAGCAATCTTCTCTTCGCCTCTTTTGATCAATTGAAAACAAATCTTTCTACTATTTCATCTCATCCAACATCACCGAATAACGAAATATTTATCAGCAATCTTCTCTTCACCTCTTTTACTCAATTGAAAACAAATCCTTCGACTATTTCCTCTCATATAACATCACCTAATTACAGAATATTTATGAGCAATCTTCTCTTCATCTGTTTTGCTCAATTGAAAACAAATCTTTCAACTATTTCATCTCATACAACATCACGAAATAACAGAATATTTATCACTAATCTTCTCTTCACCTTTTTTGCTCAATTGAAAACAAATCTTTCCTCTATTTCATCTCATACAACATCACGAAATAACAGAATATTTATCACTAATCTTCCCTTCACTTCGTTTAATCAATTCAAAACAAATCTTTCGACTATTTCGTCTCATAAAACATCACCTAACAATAAAATATTTTTTATAACGTATCAGTTCATATATTTTGTTGGCTTGATTTTAGGTAAGTGATCATTTTGATGCTTGATAGTTGGAAGGTTAAGAAATAATAAGTAGTACAAGTTGCAAAATATGATTCATATTTTGTGAGCTTTCTGAAAGAAGTTTCTTTGAATAGAAACCGTGATGTTTTTATGTTCTAAATGAATTATTAAAATTATCGTTTTGATTGCCTGTTGCGTAACCAGTAGATATATGACTAAATAGGTACCTCTTTTTCTAAGAGAAAGTGGTATTCGGATAGTGGAAAGGAGAGGTCAATTCATGAGTTTCGTTGCTTGAACATCGTATGACTGAAATAGTTAGCGTGTTCGGAGCGTATGGAAACTGAATAGATGTTACGCTAATATTGTTTATCTATTGTGAGGAGCGATGAATACTGCGTAATCTAACGAGCTTAATGTATAATTATGTATTAATTGGAAAACGTGTTTGGTAAAATAGTGTTCATGTGTTTCACTGCTGGAAGGTTAAATGTTTGTAGAAAAAGACTCCTTCGTTGTCTGTGGAATAGTTGAAGAAGTATGATAATAAGATTATTCAGTTACACTGCTGCAATATCTGTCATTTCATGCTTTGAAGTAATCGAGAGAAATTATACGTGATAATTGCATCTCTGAGACTCTAACCGAGTTTAATTTTGTTGTTGGCATATTGAATAGATTGTTGATCGAATATTATGAAGAAATGTGGCATCGTTAATGTATGACTGCTTTGCCAAGATCCGATTCGACTGCAATAAGAATCTTTTATGAATATCAATGTAGAATCGTTCGTATGTAAATAACATGAAAAACGAATAGTATAGACCTTTGCCATTAGTGAATCAGCTATATATCACGATGATACCGAAGGAAATAATGAATGTTCGTCGAAACATCGTTGATCACGTAGAATATGAACTTCGAAAAGGGTGAATTCGTTCTATTTCGTAGTGAATTATAAAGCGAAAAGCTCAGTGATTACTCAAGTAACATAGATGAAACGAAAATAAAATAAATAATCGCCAGATATTCTATTCATTTTTTATTTTAGTTTATAAAGTAATCATCTTATCCAAGAGAGTTATGGTGTGCAACGTGAAAAGTAGCTTGCTTTGCACCAAACAATCTGTACATCTATTATGCGTACAGTACAAGTAAGCTGAGTAGCTGCAATATTAAGACACATTCGTATCACAATAGATTAATCATCATCATGGATAAATTCTGATATTATGGTACGTTGTTGTCATATCTAGGAGCTAACGAATGAGTTGAAATGCATAGAAAATATGACGACTATGAACGACAATCGCCACGGTATTGTTCATCTATTTAATATACATTATAATGATTTGTCACAGAAAAGCAAGTGAGAAAGAACAGCATTGATTTTGTACTATGATCACATTTGGTACAAAAAACACATCCAAAAACAGTAGGCCATTTGAAATAGAGATTTTAGCAAAACTAGAATTATTATCGATCGTGAAGAAATGAATACTTTGAGCACGAGTTTGTTTCTATAAGTTATTCAATTGTAATCATAACTAACATACTTTGATGTAAGTAGAAGATACGTATATCTCGATTAGTCTTAATGTCCTTTCGTATTCGTTCTTTAATATCAACTCAATGATAGTAAAACATAATATTCACCCTCAAATAAGCTCCGATCATATGTTTTTGGAATAGTCACAGCAACAAATCTGTTCAATTATTATGTTGACTTTTGGTGCCAAATTTCACTATGAATATTTTGTATGATAATAACAGGACATATAAATAATATTTATTGAGCTGTTTGTCTGAATACACTGATTGTTGCTCTATAGGAAAAAGATAGCACAGCTCTATTTATTTGAAAACAGTAGAAGCCAACTTGGCAATGAAAATCTAGTGAAAGAATTTTACCTCGAGTATTAGTAATAATTGATAATTTCTTGATAAATATTGTCGATGATTCTTCCTTGATTTGAATATCAGCTGGTTGATTAAGCAGTTTTCTGAGATCGGCTAATTTTTCCTTGAATGTACCCAAGGTTATTTCGTTAAAATCTTCCTTTGTAGCAATTTTTTCTATCTCCTCAGTAAATAACTTCAACTTGCCTTCAACCTTTTGGATATGATCACCAACTGATTGTTGTAGAAGTTGCCGATATTCTTGAGCTGTTATTTGAATTTTTTTGATTGATTCTTGTTCCCATTGAGCAATTTGTTTAAGTAGTGGATGATTATTTGAATTAGTTTTTTGGTCTTTCAGAATTTCCGCAAACTCATTTCTTTTATGCTCAATTTCATGGAGTTGTAGTTTAAACGATTCGCGATGTCCAGCTAAATCTTTGAAACAGAAATATTCTGAGCAACCTGAGCAAGGATATGTTATTCTTTCTTCCTCGCATATGCAGCATTTCGTTGAAACATTCGATGTAGCCATATTTTTTGTAAGTTATCTAGAGAAAAGAAAGTCTGTGAGTAAAAATTGCGAATAAAATTCAAAATGAAACCATTAAACAAACACAATGCCTGCTATACTCAATAACAGAACGAAAAAAAAATACGGTTTTGCTAATGTTATCTGAGGTGATCGAAAGTATAAAAAAAAAATCTACTAAAATTAATCGAATTCATTGATAGAGAAAGAGACAATCTATAATTATTCTTAATAAATAATAGGATCGATCCGTGGAGTCCCTATCACTTTTTTGGAAAGAGTTTTTTTTCATCAATAAACACTATTGTCGACAGGAAAATAAATGGATGTATGTAAATTCACATTCGTAGGCAAACTTGCTTCAATGCCTATACATGTGATTGGCGTCGAACAAACTGGAGAAGAATTGAAACGAAATTTCAATCGTACAGGTTCCATCGATCGAGTAGTCATGAGGGTGTTTGTACGAATTCGGACACAATCGGAAAATGATGCCACCGGTTTCATATTTCACACCTTTCACATCTTTGAAAGCACCAAACCACGACGACACAAACCGATCGATGTCTGTACCATCACAATTTAACCATGAATCCTCACAGAACTACTCAGTGAAGAAATTTGCAACACGATGGTAACTGGTTCTGTGCAATCCAAATCTAAATGAAATTGAATCGATCCATGTGAGATTCAAATGATATTCATATTGTATGAACATGAAATCCGATGAAAAGCAAATTATGAGCATAAAACCCTCTTGAACCTAGAGTAATGAATGTTCTGGTGAATTGCTGAGCGGCTGAACGAAAGTCTAAACATATTTTTTTGAAAGATAAATTCTCCTGATACTTTCATTTGGATGTTTGAAAAAAAATGCAATTCTTCTGATCGATAGTCGAACCATAGCTTGATCAAACTCAAATAGATTCCAATTGCAGAACTACCATTAGCATATGCATATCTTGAATTAAAATATATTCAATTCCTATTTTGTAGCATTGATGTTCTTCTTCGAATACAAATATGCGATGTAACAAAATGCATTTTCATTAAGATCTTGTTTTGTAATTATTAATAATTAGATTGACGTTAAATTTTTCAAATAAATAATGTGTACAATATATTACCAACTCAATCTTCATACAATCGACCACCATGCATCATTGATTTCTTAAATTACTCATATAACGCTTGTTTATACTATAGAACTTGATGGGCCCGAATAAAATTAATAAGTATCATCATCATTGTTGATATCAACATGAGTTGCTCTTTCAATTTTACTTTGAATATCTACGTTAACGATAAACAATAATGTTGGATATGAAAGTACGTAACTAAAATACTTCCCTCCGTCTCCAACGTATCCATCATGAGTAAAAGCCACTGTTTATATGCACAGCTATAACTTACTCATTATTGATGTTTTTTATACGAAAAATGAAAATACCCAACACGTTTCTAAACATATAAATAGTTAGCTTTTCGCTTCATTGACTATTATTCATACGAATGTTTCGTCAGTTAGTTGTATATATGCGTAATAACAAAAAAGACATTAGTTCGATTTTAATTTTGTTATCATAAAGGATTATATGATTATCATAAGTCTTAAATAATTGATTGAATTTTATTGTTTCGAGGAAAATATGTTTCAAGTAAATAAGCACAAGACAAAAAAACAAAAAAATGAGGTTGAAATTGACAATAGACACCATTTACTAGATAAGGTATCAATCGTGGTTGAACCATGTGAATTAATACGAGAAAGGAATCTCCAAACGAGGTAACTCGTTTAAATGTAGATCATTATCGGATTTCGAAAAACAACAGCGTTCTTATCTCGTTTAGTTACTTTATCTAAAAGAACTACATCATCTTTCGTTTTAATATATTCTTTTCTCTCGAAAGAACGCACTGTCATGGAGGATATCACAAAAAATGCAAAGCTCTTGAATAGTCAAGGATGCGATGAACGAACGAAATTCTTAATGGAGAAATTAGTTCAATGTCTTCATGATTATGTACGTGAAACTCGATTAACAACGGACGAATGGATGTCAACGATTCAATTTCTAACACAATGTGGACAAATGTCAACAAATATTCGTCAAGAACTTATTCTTCTAAGTGATATTTTAGGTGTGAGTGCTCTTGTCGATGCAGTTAATCATCCGAAACCATCGAATGCTACTGAATCGACTGTTCTCGGTCCATTCTATACCGACGATTCTGAAGATGTAGCTAATGGTGATAGTATCGCTTCTCCGGGCAAAGGAGAAGTTTGTCTTGTTTTAGCTACAGTTAAAGATACAAAGGGTCGACCAATCCAAGGTGCTAAAATCGATGTATGGGAAACAGATGGCTATGGAAAATATGACAATGAATATGAAGAACGAGACCGACCTGATATGCGTGGTCGATTAACAACTGATCAAAACGGTGAATTCAATTTCAAATGTGTGAAACCAGTTTCTTATGCTGTTCCAACCGATGGACCTGTCGGTAAACTACTCGAAAAACTACATCGACATGCATATCGACCAGCACATATTCATTTTCGTATTTATGTACCTGAGAGTAACTACGATGATTTAGTGACAGCATTGTATATTCGTGGTGATCCATACGAATGCAGTGATGCCGTTTTCGGTGTAAAAAAAGGCCTCATTATCGATTTAGAAAAAGCCACAGATCCATCTATTGCCGATTGGTTAATACGATACAATTTTGTTTTAACAACACATGAAGAAACGAAAACACTGTTGTCTTTATCAGTTTAAATATCGTGCTCTTTCTTTTTATTATAGATACATTAGATAAAAACTTTGTTTTTTTTTCAATGTCAACAGATTTAACTGTCGAAAATATAACAACAAATACAAAATTACTCAATAATCAATCGTCAAATGATCGATTGAAATTTATCATCAATTCATTAGTCGATCATATGCATGCATTTGCACGTGAAACTCGATTAACAACCGAAGAATGGAGAATTGGTCTCGAATTTCTCACTGAATGCGGGCAAATGTGTGATAAAGATCGACAAGAACTTGATGTTTTAAGTGGTGTTCTCGGACTGAATGCCGTCGTCGATGGTATCAATCATCCGAAATTCGAAAATGCTACTGAAACAACCATGTTAGGACCTTTCTTCAAGGAAGATGCACCTGAATTAACCAATGGAGAAAGTATTGTTTCATCGGCTAAACAAGATGTTTGTCTATTTTTAGCAACAGTCAAAGACACGAAAGGAAATGCAATCGAAGGTGTTAAAGTTGACGTTTGGGAAACCGATGAAACAGGTCATTATGATTGCCAGTATCCCGATCGACAGAATTCGGATATGCGTGGTCGACTTACATCGAATCAAAATGGTGAAGTTTATTTTAAATGTGTGAAACCTGTTTCATATCCGATAGCTTGCGATGGCCCAGTAGGAAAACTTTTACGTGCACTCAATCGACATCCGTATCGACCTGCACATATACATTTTCGTATAAATGACCCCAAGGGCAAATACAACGAATTAATAACTGCTCTCTACATTCACGGGGATCCATACGAAACAAGTGACTCAGTTCTTGACGTAAAAACAAGTTTAATTGTCGATCCTGTGAAAATAAACGATACGGATTTAGCTGAAAAATATCATGTTAACAAAGATGATTGGCTGATTGAATACGATTTCGTTCTCGTCACACCTGAAGAATTGCAAAATGCACTTTCATCGAATGCTAATGTTTCATAAAGTTTTTTTCTTCTCTTTTGAGTACCATGACTCATCGAGAATATGTTTATAGAATAAATGCCATACCATTGATTTTGACTAATTAAAGTTCTCGGTTTTTTTTTCTTTCATTCTTTTCTTCCTTTGGCGCAAATATATTCTATTTTTTATTGGTTAAAAGGAAAAAAAGTTTGCCCTATAAAACGTGCGATGAATTGAACTGTAAGTGCAATATTTTTTTTCGTTCGATATACACTATATATGGTTTGTTGTAGATGAAAATTACCATCTGTCGTTTTTTCTCGATGTGAAATTTATCGCTTGTAATCTACTTTTAATCACTTTTTTTAGTTTCATTTCATTTGTAATGAATCGCTGGTGCACAAGCCCTTTTTGGGTAGGATAATATTCGTGAAAATGAATTTGAAAAACTTGTTGTTTTTTTTCTTCCTCTTCAGGATAAAAATATTACCAATGCTCCTTATCCGTATTTGACTGAATGCTTTCGAAATACAGTTTTGCAATGGATACCAATCGGTTTCTTCTGGTTTATATTACCTCTGTGGCTTTATACTCATTCGAAATCGAAATTCAAAGCGAATCTATTGCCTGTTTCAAGATTATTCATCGTTAAAATAGTAAGAAAAACAACGAATTCGATTGAATTTTTGACTTTGAAATTGAAATTCATTGTAGATTTTAACTATTTGCTTCCTACTCGGTGAACTTATTCGTGCTTGTCATCATTTATTTTTTCAATTAGATGATCCAGGCTATGCTAATCTATTCACACCTGTCGTTTATTTATTAACAACGAGTCTTATTCTCTGGCTTTTGAATCACGATCGATTGAAAGGTGTCTATGCATCAGGTTTATTGTTTCTTTTTTGGTTACTTGTTAGCATTGCTGCTCTACCCGATGTGCTCGATCGATCCATTCGATTTTCTCAGCAAACCTATGGGCTATCGAGTTCATCTCGATGGATCGAATTGTTTCATGTTTGGATTCATTTTCTTTCGGCGTTTGGTTTACTAATTAGTAATTTTTTTGGCGAGAAATTCGTACCAACTGAAATAACGATGGACAATCGAGTAAAATGAAAATTCAAATGAAAAAAAGTTTAATCTGTTATTTTTCGTTTTGAAAGCCCGTCATGCCAGAGAATTCTGTCAGTTTTCCGTCTCGTGTGTTTTACAGTTGGGTTACACCATTAATTCTTCAAGGTTATAAAAAACCATTGACAGAAAAGGATTGTTGGGAATTAACGAAAGCCGAAAAAACCGACACTGTTGTTCGAGAAGTGCGACAGTATATGAAAGAGTAAATTAAAATTTCGAAGCAAAGAAAAAAAAAAGGCCGACATCTATTTTCGATTTTCTAGTACGATGAAACACGATAAAGCAACGATAATCGAAGATGAACGTCACAATTTAGTAAATATTTGTCATTTTTTGTTGTTATCTTATCAGATTTCGTGTTTTTTTGTTGTGTAGTTAAATGGTTTAGTAAGTATTATTCGTATCTACTTAATTGAAAAATGCCCTTTTATCTTTTAAAAAGCCCAAAACTGATGTGAAAAAAGCACCGCATCAAACACCTGTCTTTTGGCACGCACTATTCCGAACGTACAGTGCTAAATTAATCGTTGGCGGTCTTCTCCGATTTCTGCACGACATATTTCAATTTGCTGGACCGTTGATTCTAAAGTAAATCGTTGGACAACCAAAAAAAGGAGAACGATTTGATTGATTATCATAGAGGTTAATTCTAGACGTGTTTTGAGTTTTTTTAATGATCGAAATCAACCACAGTGGTTAGGCATATTCTGGGCGATTCTATTGAGTACTACTGTGTTCTGTCAAATCGTTCTGTTGAGAGCGTATTTTCAATGTCAATTCTTGGTTGGTATTCGATTTCGAGCGGCTGTGACTGGACTTGTTTATCGAAAGGTTGGAATTTTGTTTTTCTGAACGAGAAAATCGTTGAATTGATTTTATATTAGAGTTTGAAATTGTCGAATTCTGCTCGACATGGAACGACAACCGGAGAAATTGTGAATCTTGTAAGATTTGTTTGTTTATTTGCTGTTGAAATCATTGTTTATCTCGAAATTTGTTTAGATGGCTATTGATGCATCTCGTTTCGGTGAAATTACAACTCAAATGCATATTGTTTGGTCAGGACCTTTACAATTACTCATTGCACTCGTTCTACTCTACCGTCAAATGCAATTGTCAATCATTCCCGGTGTTGTTTTGTTGTTTGTTATGATTCCAATTAATTTATTTCTTCAACGAATTCAAAAAATCTTAACCGTAAAACGAAATGAATTTGTTTTTCGAAACTGTTTATTTATTTCGTTAGACTAAACAAATGATTGTTAAAGATCAACGAATTAAAATGATGAATGAATTATTAAATGGTATTCGTGTTTTGAAATTATACGCATGGGAAAATGCGTTTATTACTTCGATCACTGAAATTCGTGATAAAGAACTTCGATATATTCGAAATAAAGCGATTATTAGTGCTGCATCGAATATTCTTTGGACATTTACACCGATTTTAGTAAGATAAAAACAAGAAAATTTCTTTAATGATTGATTTGAAATTTTCAATAGGTTGCAATTGCAACATTTGCAACGCATGTTCTCTCGTCGAAAGATAATATTCTAACAGCTGAAAAAGCATTTGTTTCATTATCATTGTTTAACCTTCTACGTACACCTCTCAATCAATTTCCAAATGTGATTAATAGTGTTGTTGAAGTAAGACAGACAGACAGAGAGAGAGAGAGAGGTGTTTTTCGATATGTGAATTCTTTTATAGGCATTCGTATCGAATAAACGAATACAAAAATTTCTAAGCAATGAAGAGATCGATGAGAGTGCCGTTGAACGCGTCTCGACAAACGATGATTATTCGATTAAAATCGAAGACGGTTCATTTCGTTGGTCAAGTCAACCGGGAGATCCAATAATCTTAAAAAAGTTTCTATCAACTATCATGTATATGTCTTTGAATGTTTCTCTTTGGTTTCGTATAGTATTAATGTTCAAATTTCTCAGGGTTCACTAGTTGCTCTTGTCGGCATGGTTGGTTCGGGTAAAACAAGTATTCTCTCTGCTCTACTAGGTGAAATGAATAAAATCGAAGGACGTGTGTGTGTAAGTGGCAAAATTGCTTACGTACCGCAAACGGCATGGATTATGAATACAACATTGAAAGAAAATATTTTATTTGGACAAGATTTTAATAAACAATTCTACGATCGAGTTATCGACGCTTGTGCTTTGAAACAAGATTTCGGTAGGATTGAATAGAAAGTAAAAGCACAAAGAAAACAAAAAACGATTTTTCGAATGAATAGATATGTTGCCGGCAGGTGATCAAACAGAAATCGGTGAAAAAGTAGGAAGAGAAACATGCTTGATGAATTGATATCTACGGGCAATTTCTAGGGAATTAATTTATCCGGTGGACAACGTCAACGTGTGTCTCTTGCACGAGCATTGTACAGCAATGCTGATATCTATTTACTCGATGATCCTCTTTCAGCTGTCGACGCACATGTTGGCGTGCATATTTTCAAACGAGTCATCGGTCCACACGGTCTCCTTAGCAGCAAAGTAAACTTCATCACATTCATGAATAGTTCAATTCGAGATTTTTTAGACTCGATTATTGGTCACACATGGTGTATCTCATTTAAATCGATGTGATGATATACTTGTTATTTCACAAGGTGAAATTGTCGATCATGGATCGTATCCTGATTTGATCATTCGAAGTAATATCTTACGAGATTTTGTCAAATCCGTGGTGACGAGTGATGTCGAACAGTCATCTCGACGAACTAGCAGTGATTTCGGTAAAAAAAACAACGAACGATTGAAAATTTGATCTTTTAAATGTTTGTTCAGATACGCCGAGAAGTGTGCCCGAAACACCATTAGAACGAATAGCGAATCCATTTGATTTCAATACAGATGATATTGAACAAGAAGAAGCTCAACCAATACCAATCGAAATCGAAGATGAAAAGAAAAAGATTATTCAAAAAGAAAATATACAAACAGGATCGGTAAACGTTTTTTGACGTGTAGTTTTTCCGAGTTGAATTCGAATGTTTTCTAGGTTCATATCAATATCTTTAAAATCTATATGCGTGCTTGTAAATTAACATCAGTTGTTGTCGTTCTCGGGCTTTTCTGTTTGACAGTTTCGGCATCATTAAGTGCCAATATTTGGCTATCGAAATGGACCGATTCAGGCAAACAAAATGCGACTACATCGAAAAATCAAATTCACAACATGAATATCTATTCAATGTTGGGTTTTGCTCAAGGAATTCTTTCATTTCTCATGCAATTAACTCAAAAACTCGCGGCATTCACAGCAGCACGAAAACTTCATTTGATCATCTTACTCGGCGTTCTACATGCGCCGATGTCATTTTTTGATACAACACCGATCGGCCGAATCATCAATCGTTTTGCTAAAGATATCGATTCGGTCGATACGACATTGCCGAATGCGTTTTCTCAATCATTTACAGCGTTGATCACTGTTGTTTCGACATTAATTATTCTTGTTTATGGTTCATGGTTGGCTATTATCGAATTTATTCCATTAGCCATTCTATTTGCTTATATTCAAGTAAACATATTTTTACAAAATATTTTCGTTTTCGATTGTTCGTTGTTGTAGAGAGTTTATGTTTCGTCTTCACGGCAACTTCGTCGTTTAGATTCCGTGTCTCGTAGTTGGATATTTGCAAATTTCAGCGAAACAATTCAAGGTCTTAGTTCAATTCGAGCCTATCACGCTCAACAACGTTTCATTGACATATCCGATCGATTCATTGATCGAAATCAATCGTGTCATTTAGCTAGTTCAGTATCGAACCGATGGCTTGGCGTTCGATTAGAAATGATCGCCAATTTATTGACATTATTCACGGCAATCACAGCCGTTTTCATGCGTCAGCATTTAACAGCTGGAACCGTTGGATTGATGATCACATGTGCATTGCAGATTACACATTTTTTGAATGTATTAGTCAGAAATTCAAGTGAAGTCGAAGCGAATATTGTGAGTGTCGAACGAATCAATGAATATGCTGAATTAGAACCGGAAGCACCGTGGAAAGTTCCCGGTAGTGAACCACCGGAGAATTGGCCAACGACTGGACGCATACAGTTTGTTGAATTGAAGATTCGTTTTTATCCAAGAGAATATCGTTGGTTTGTTTGTTTAGAATTAAAGATCTATCAACGAAATATCGAGATAATTTACAATTGGTTTTAAAGGATTTAACTCTTAATATTGAACCAGGAGAAAAAGTGAGTGTCGATTGGCTGATTGAAATGGTTTGTTTATGTTTTCATTCGTTGTCAGATCGGAATCATCGGTCGAACCGGTAGTGGAAAGAGTAGTTTATGTTTGGCATTATTTCGAATGATCGAACCAACCCAAGGTACGATTTTAATCGACAATGTCGATATACGTTTGATTGGTTTGCATGATCTTCGTTCGAAAATTACGATCATACCTCAAGTAAAAACCGTTGATTTGTTTTTCTATGATCTAATTTAAAATTTGTTTGAAAAAAGGATACAATTATCTTTGCGGGCACGATTCGTTTTAATGTCGATCCATTTAATCATCATAGTGATGAAGACATTTGGTCCGCTTTGGAATTAGTACATCTAAAAGAACGAATAAAAAATTTCGACAATGGTTTATTATATATACTTGCCGAGGGTGGACAAAATCTGAGTGCAGGTGAAAGACAATTGTTATGTTTAGCAAGAGCTCTATTACGTAAAAGTAAAATCATCATACTCGATGAAGCTACAGCTGGTAAGTCAAGAGAATATTCTTGTGCTTTTTGGAAATTTTCAATGATGAATTTAGCAATTGACATGGAAACTGATCGTTTGATTCAATTGACAATTCGATCGGCTTTTAAACATGCAACTGTTTTAACGATTGCTCATCGTTTACATACGATTCTCGACAGTTCAAAGTAAGTCGTTAGGCTGAGCTGATTGATCGATCTATGAATTGTCTTATTTTAATTAATTTAGGATATTGGTTTTGTCAAATGGTAGTGTTTTGGAATATGATGAAACGAAACGTTTAGCTGAAGATACTCATTCAGCATTTTATAAGTTACTTCGTGCTGCCAATATTCGACCATCGGATATTCCATCCTGATAAATGCTAAACATTGTTCTTGTTCTTGTTGTGTGCGTGTGTGAATATGACTAATGCAGAGAATCATAAATAAAGAAGTATAAAATATTATCTCGAAAGTGTGATAAGATATTTTCATGATGTTTCAACCGTTGATTGTGCCGAGAGATTCCGAAGGTTATGTGAAAGGTTTTGATATATCGAACGTCAAGATTGATGATGCACGAGCATTTTTTGATCGATACGGTTTCGTTGTTTTTGAAAATGTTTTCACGCCTGAACAATGTGCAGCAACAATTTCGGATATTTGGAATGTTATCGAATCGTTTGTCGAGAAGCCTATTCGACATGATGAAAATCTTTGGACATCAAAGTAAAATATTTGTTTTCGCGTTTCGTTTTAATGTATATAGTTAATATATAGTAAATGGTATCGAACAGGTCTAGTTAATGAAGGTATTATCGGAGATGCAAGTCTATGGACAAAACAGATCATACTCAATCGTCAAACAGCTGATTTACATCGAGCATTTGCAATAATTCTTGGCACAGACAATCTGTTAGTGAATCACGATCGTTATGGAATGTTTCGACCGGCTAAAGATCATCCTGAACATGCAACAATGACGAATCTTCATTTAGATATGAATCCATGGAATCATATATTCGATAAAGATAATTCGTATCAAATTGAAATTCTAAGTTCGTTACGTTATGACAATGATGACGATTGGATTGATGAGAATAATGAAGTTGGTTGTGCTGCTGTCGGAGAATTACACGTTCAAGGACAAGTCAATCTTGCCGATAATCGAGAAGAAGATGGAGGATTTTGGCTTGTGCCAGGTTTTCATAAATATTTACCTCAATGGACAAGAGACCATACGAAATTGCAGGACAAATTCGGTCGAGATTATCAGTTTATTCTTTTCGATAGGGAAGATATTCCTGAATTGTATGCAAGTGCTTGTCATGTATCAACACGAGCTGGTTCAGCTATTCTTTGGGATCAAAGAACAATGCATGGCTCACGAGCAAATCAAAGCCAACGAACTCGTTTTGCACAATTTTTTAAAATGTTTCCTCGTGAACATGAATCAATGAATTCCGAAAGAGAACATGCTCGACGTCAAGCAATTCTGTCGAAATTCAAATTGGCAAACATCGATCCCGAAAAAGATCTCACACTTCTAGGAAAAAAACTCTTTGGTTTAGTCGATTTTTTTCCTTCTTAGATAAAAAAATAAAATCCCATTGGGTCATCGCATGACTCATATCGTGTTTTTACACTGATAAGAAAATAGGCAATAATATATCAGTCACATTTCATATTTGTTTTTGTTTATTTCACTAGTCGTTCGTTTTGTTTCAATGGACACTAGTTCGATCTCTCGCATTCAATCGATTCGATTTCGTGATGAAGTCATCTATTTTCAAACGACACTATTGAATGATAGCGAATGTATTTGTATCGAAGATATTCAACGACGATTTCCTTCTGTAACAGCTTTATATTTAAATGACGTTCAATTATCATTTCTTCGAGATCAAAACGGTGAATATCTCAAACCTTTACGAGTCAAAGCTCGACTAAATCACGTCATTGATGCAATCGAACCAACGGAAAAATCATCCAACGATCAAGTCAACCAACTTCTCTGTCATATCAATGAAAAAGTCGAAGAAATCGATAAGAAAACCGATCGTGTACTTGCTAATACTCAAGAAGTACTCGTTCGAATGAAACATCTCATGACATTAATGTACGAATTACATGAATACACGACACCACGATACTTTTTCATTCTTCCCGTTAAACAACATCCTTGGAAAAGTGTCAATGCTGTTCATAAACTGTTTCTCTATCATTACAAACTCTATTTTCTTTGCGAATGTTCCGATGAACCCAGTGAACTTCATGTTGCTCCTCACGAAGGTTATTTAATTAAAAGTCCAAGTCAATTCATAGCGAATTACGGTTCCTATCTACGAACAACGCTGAATATTGCTCGAGGTCTTCTTTCATTCGGTGGTTTTCTTCTCGATCAATCGACGAATGTTCCCGCATTAATTCCACCGAATGTACCGAATTTTCTTCAACAGCAAACGAACATCGATGAAATGACTCAGAAATTAGATGTTGTCGAACAAATGCTCAATCAAACAGGGCACGAACTTTTGCATGTTGACTCATCAGTTAAAGATAAATCCCTTGTGCCTGATGTTCCACTTCAAGGCGCACAATTACGTGAATTAGCAGCCTTTCTCGAACATGTCGATACGAATCATAGTCTCGGCAATCTCTATCGAACAGTGACTGATGATGGACATATTCGATGGGTTTGTCTCGAACATTATAATACAATTTGTTATAACAATAAACTGAATGAATATATTCGACAATTTGAATCGATTGGTGGTCGATTTAATTATGAAACCAAAGAAATAATCCTATCTGGAAATTTAACAAACAAGAATATTCTCATGATTTGTGATGCATTAACGAAAGGTTTTAGTATCCTAACGTTTACTCTTCAAAATTGTGTAATTAATAACAAAGATCTTGAATTATTATTCGATACATTTATTAATCGTTCGTCAATCTATCGATTGATTTTTTTGAATGTTGAAGTTTTCAAGTGGATGGGCATGTCGAAATCATTATGTCATTCAATGATTGTTTATTTTCGAAATCAATTAATAAAAATTCAATTTTCAAACGAATGTCAAAAAGATGAAACGAAAATGCTTGTTCGATTGTTAAGACAAAACAAAATCTGTCGAACATTACAACTCTTTGGCTATGATCTTTCCAATCAAAATCAAGAAATTCTACGAGCATTAAAAGAAAATCAGCAAATTAACTGTTTGATTATTCAACATTTTATGAATATTGAATTACTCAATGAAATTTTGAATGCACAAACGTCGATACGTCGATTGAAATTATCATTTTGGTTGAATACATCATCGATTCTTTTTAGTCTTTGTTCGACTATTGAACAAAATCGAACATTAATCGAACTAGATCTTATGGATCATTCGTATCCCGATGAAAAATTAGCTATGATTGAACTTTTAAAAATCTTACGAAAACATCGATCGATAAAACAATTTCATTCGCATATGTTCAATATTAAGCCATCGAATGAACTTGAAAATTGTCTCATTGATACATTGACCAACGATACATTCTTGACACATTTACGAATCTCCGATTCGATTATATCAGATGAATTAGTTCAAGCATTTATCTATGCATCAAATCAACTTCATACGTTAGTTTATTTAGAATTATATAATTGTCAATTGACTGATGAACAAAGAAAAAAGATCGAATTACTCGATGAAAAAGATCGACTAACACATTTGATCATTTCGGAACAAAGCTATTGGTCGAATGCAAGTAAAATTGTACGTCAACAGATGATTTCAGAATTTCCAAATTATCGAAATGCAAAATTAGAAGAGAAAATATCTCAAATCCATGGTCAATCATCGATTTGCTTAGATAATCTCGAACTTATCGATCACGATATTGAATTTATTGTTAAACAAACTATTCTCGACAAACAATATCAATTTCTTTCGTTACAATCAAATAAAATAACTTCAATCGGTGCATCGATTTTAGCTGATACGTTAAGTCAAAATCGAATTCAAATCGAAACATTAGATCTCACTAATAATTATATATCGGACGATGGTGTTGAATCATTTGTAAATAGTCTCTCGTCTCAGAATCATACTCTTCGAACACTAATTCTTCAAAAAAATAAAATTACAGATAAAGGTGCCCGATATCTTGCTGAAATGTTGAAGAAAAATGAAACATTAATTTGGTTATATCTAGGAGAAAATGAGATTAGTAATGAAGGTGTACGATTAATTGCTCAAGCAATCGAACAAGATAATCATTCATTGGAAATATTGATACTCTCATCGAATAAATCGATAACTGATCTCTCGATTGAATATTTAATTTCTATGTTAGAAAAGAATCAATCATTGAAGAAATTATGGATTGATGATTGTAATTTATCGGATGTGGGTAAAAAACGATTACAAAGTGTTCAACAAACAAAACCAAGCTTCTATTTACGAGTGTGAATATATTCTGTTGTTCTATTAAAAAAACACTAACTGTTGCTAAACAAGCATCTTTTTTTGTAAAAGTTAACAAATTTGAAGAAGAACTTCAATATAACCATTGTTAAGATCGTCAGTGATAATCGAAATAGGTATAGTATCAGCACCAGTAAAGTAACTTGTTTCATTTTCAAATGTTCCATCACCTCGTCGAAATAAAATAACAATCGTATTATAGTATCACTATTGACAACAACGATATCAAGCGAATTATCATGATTAAAATGAACAATAGCAACATGACGTGGATGTGAATCAGATTGATGAATGAGTCGGGATAATTGAATGTCCTTATCTTTCTTTTTTTTGTCTCTCTCTTTCTCACCTCATTCTCTCCTCTCTCGTCTTCTTCTTGTTACGGCTTTATCCGTAACAATAACTATACGACTTCTTTCAAATAGAAGTCTATGTATTTGATTCTTAGTAACATTACATTCAAACAAATAACCGAAGGACATTTTTATAGTTTCTCTTGAAACAAGCATCACATTTTCTTTTCGTTCGTTTAAGTTTTAAACAGAGGAAGTGATTTTTTTTCTTTCAACCACTAGCATTTGAAAGAAAACATGAAAGTCAGTATTGTTAAATCATACTTTACGATCAAAGTGAGTATATATAAATACTAGCATTTTCTTTATAAGAACACAGCAAAAAAAATACTAATTCGATGTCTCACATACTTCCTAACATGTAAGTGTCAACTAAATATCTATATGAGTCAGCTGAAAATAAACATTTATGTAGACGTGTAGCTCCGTCGCTTGAACATTCCACCGTTGATATACAAAGTCGAAGAAATACAAGAGTTTCTATTGATCTATCATCGAAAGGAACACTCGCATTTCAACATATCAGTTATACAGTTAATAAACGACAGATAATCGATGATATTTCTGGTTGTTTTAAAGCAGGAATGAATGCAATTATGGGTAAAATACGCACGATCATTTTAATGAGATAAAAAAGAAAAAAAAATGAAATCAATTCTCTATAGGTCCAACTGGTTGTGGTAAATCATCTCTGTTGGATATTCTTGCCGATCGAAAAGATCCTCATGGTCTCAGTGGCCAAGTATTTCTTGATGGTTGTCCGCCTCCTCCATCGTTCAAATATCTCGTTGGTTATGTTGTTCAAGACGATATTATCAGTGGAACATTAACTGTTCGTGAGAATCTCATGTTTTCGGCGAATGTTCGTTTAGGAAATGAAGTCACTGATGATGAACGACGAGAACGAGTGAATAAAGTTATTGAAGATCTCGGACTTGGATCGTGTGCTGATACACGAATGGGAACTGAATTTCTACGTGGTGTTTCTGGTGGAGAAAGAAGACGAACTTGTATTGGAATGGAACTTGTTCTTCAACCGAAGATTCTTTTTCTCGACGAGCCAACAACAGGTCTCGATGCGTCAACAGCTCGAAATGTTATCGAATGTTTACAAGTTTTATCTGAAACTGGACGTAGGTTTTTATTCTTTTTCAATTCGAATATTGTCATCATTTGAAAACTTAGGAACCATCATTTTCTCTATTCATCAACCACGTTATTCAATTTTCAAATTATTCGATCATATTCTATTGATGTCTAAAGGCAAATGTTTTTATCAAGGTCCTGCTAATGAGATGCTTACATATTTCAATACAAATGGGTATCAATGTGAGCCACATGATAATCCAGCTGATTTTGCATTAGATGTTCTAATTGATGTCAGTTCGAAATGTGATGATTTTCAAAGATTAATCAATATCTATGGAGAAGTACATGCAGAAAAATTTCTAAGCAAAACATTGAAATATACAGATGAATTAGAACAATTACGGCGAAAACAAACTGGACGAGCAGCTCGAACATTTCAAACCGAAATCTATTTTGTTGCTCAACGAACATTGAAAAATTCGATTCGAAATCCACAATTATTTTTATCTCAAATTATCGTTGCACTTATCTTAGGATTTCTAGTTGGATTAGTTTTCTATGATTTAAAAACTACCATTGATCCTGGCATACAAAATCGTCTCGGAGCTATTTTTTTCATTGTTATTAGTCAAATTTTCAGTACAGTTACTGCACTTGAACCGTTAATCAAAGAACGTCGTCTATTTCTACATGTATGTTATTGTGTCATATTGAATTGAGAAGGAAATTAAATGTGTCTTTGTTTAGGAGAATATCAGTGGTTATTATCGAATTTCAACATTTTTCTTTGCTAAACTTCTTTGTGATATTCTACCAATGCGTGTTCTGCCATCGATTATATTCTCGTTGATTTCATATTTTATGATTGGATTACAACGAAGTGCTGGACAATTTTTTATTTTTCTTCTTACGATTTTCATGGTTTCCGTTTTCGGATCGGCAATTTGTTTTTTTATGTCAGCTGCTATTCCACATTTCGGTAGAAAAGAAAATAATTGCCTATAGATTAAATTTTCTTTTTCATTGGATATTTTATAGCTGTTGCTTTGATCGTCGTTGTTTTAATCTTTGTGATCATGCTTGTTTTTAGTGGATTTCTGATTGCACTCGAAAGCGTGTTCAATTGGCTTCGATGGCTTCAATGGTTGAGTGCCGTTCGTTACTCATTTAACGTTTTAATCATCAACGAATTTCGTAATATACAATTTTGCCATCAGAATTATACAGATATTTGTCCAATGAATGGCCATGAAGTATTAAAAAAACAGTCATTGAACTATGAAATCGAATGGGATTTATGGAAGTATTTCTTTGCTTTAACTATGATGACGTTGATGTTTTTTTTTCTTGCTTTTTTCCAATTATTTCGAATAAAAAAAACGAAATAAACAGAAGAAGATGTTTTGTCGATCAAAAGCAAAGACACGTGTGTGTGTGTGTGTTTTTTTTTCTTTGTTATTCATTTTTATTTTGACGTTATCGTCAAATAATGCGTTTTGAAGGCTTAGCAAACGAGATTTTACTCGAGATTTTTGAATATCTCGATGTTATTACTTTATTTCGTAGTTTTCTACAATTAAACGATCGTTTCAATCGCATTATTTTCGATGAACATCGACGATTATTTTTGAATTTTAATTCGATCAAAAAATGTGATTTTGATGAATTTTGTGAAGAAAATCTTTCACTGATAATCAATCAAATTACATCACTTCATCTTTCGAATGATATCGAAACACCAAATTTACCACAAATACTTTTTGAAAATGGTTATCCAATTCATAGATTTTCTGGTTTATGCTCTTTATCGATGGATTTTATTCAATCATTTCAATTCATTAATGAAATTACACTTCAAACTCGTGAACTTCGTCATTTAACTTATTTAAATATCAAATTCGACAATGACTCTTATACAGAAGAGAATTTCGATAATCTGGTTGATACTTTATGGAGTTTACCAAGTCTAATTGTTTGTCATTTGGATATGAATTACCCATATGCAACATGGTCGTCAACTATGTCAGCAATATCAAATTCAATCAAAGTATTGTCTACAAAGAATATTACTCATAATACATTTACTCTTCCTGTACTATTTCGACATACGCCAAACCTCAAAGAACTTCATCAAGGAAAACTTGAACAATATGATGAATTACCGAACGAGATGATTTGTCCACTAATAAAATCATTGGCGGTTTATATACAATCTTCAATCGAATTAATGATTGATCTTTTCAAGAAATTTCCTAATCTAACTTCATTAATATTATCAACAGCACAATTGCAAATTGATGGTCGACAGCTCGAACAAATTCTTCAAACATGTTTCACTTATCTTCGTCATTTTCGTTGTGAAATTTCATTTGATTTCTCTTCGTCGAACGACATACAGCAAATAGTAGATTCATTTCGTTCTCCCTATTGGATCGAACAACATCAATGGTTCGTTCGATGTGATTGGAATCCTAACGGTAGAGAACAAGTTGCTATTCTTCATACGCTACCATATCCATTCAAAAATTTTACTTATATCGATGGTCGTTGTTCGCAAACAACAAGTTCGAATCCGTTGAATTCGTCAAGTTCATATCAAACAGTTCACAAACTGGAATATAAAGATCAAAAGTCACTGCCATCCACATGTATCATGCAATTTGAAAATCTTCATCATTTGACTATCAAATTACCATTGAAAGATAGTTTTTGGTCGATTGTTCCACGATTTGATAATTTAATTCATGTTGACGTAACATTAAGTCGAAATTTGAGTGTTTATCAATTGCAGGACTTATTGGATCGAGCAACTCGACTCTATTCGATACGTATTTACTATCTCAATAATTTTTCAATGGCTTCATTGAATGTTCGAAGTGTATCAGTTCGTCGACTCGAATTTATACATGAATTGGGCTATCAAACACATTGTTTTTATTCTGAAGATTATACTATTTTAGCTCGTTCATCTCTTGGCATGCGATGTGAAGTTTTGAAAATTGTTGTTCACAATCAAGATACGATTATTGCAATCATTAGAACGATGCCGAATCTCCGAGCTTTATCTGTTCGATCAAGGCAATTAACACCGAATGAACTACGAGAATTATTAGATTTAAATGGCTTTTTTTCATCAACATTTTTAATAACTTCAAATTCAGACAGCTCGATTCAAATTGACATATGGCTATAGATATAACTTTTCATCGTTCTTTTTTTTATCCGCGAACTTGATAAAAGAATAGTAGATAAATATAATGAAAGTACACCTTGCACGCACACACAATAACTAAAGATGTTGACACGATATATCTTTTTTATTTTGAGTATAGCGTATTATTTTTCGTTAGTAACGAGCAATAGTTCAGAAATCTCATTCAATGATGATATTTCTATTGTTCGACAACGTGTATTAGAACAGATGATATGGCCACCAGCTAATACAACTGCAACTGTAGTACAGAATGCGCTTAATTTATTAAAAGCTTTAAACCGTTCATGTTATTGGCCAGATATAAATTATCATGATAAAAATATCGTCGTTTGGGAGACAGCTAAACATATGGATCGAATTACAATTATGTTACAAGCTCTAACGATGAATGGTTCGTCGGCACAAAATAATACACAAATGCGAACAGCCGTTCATTGTGCTCTCAATGTATGGTTAGTAAATGACTGGCAAAATCCTAATTGGTGGTTTAATCAAATCAATACTCCTCAACAGGCAACCGCTCATTTACTCATGTTGGGCAGTGATGTTACGAGTTTTGAAGTGGACAAAATTAAACAAATATCATATCGAGCCGATTGGTGGAATAATCCAGGTGTAACAGGTGCGAATCTCGTTTGGATGATTCAAGCTCAATTAAATCGAGCATTAGCAACTAATAACGTATCTGGCGTTGAACAAGGTTTCAATCGTATGTGGAATGATATTGCTGTTTTACCACTTGGTGGCGAAGGAATACAAAACGATTGGTCATATCATTTTCATGGTTATCAAATACTATCGGGTTCTTATGGTGCTTCATGGGCTGGCGATATATTTGCATTTTTTCTTTGTAGTACCGGTACACAATATCAACCATCATCGGACAAACTATCGATCTTTGCTAATTTCTTGACGAAAGGCGATGCCTGGCTGATCATTGGCAATCAATGGACTTGGCAAGTCAAAGGTAGAGAAATATCTCGAGCATTAAGCATAACAAACGTTGAATTTAAACCACAATCGGTTCGAGCATTAGCCGAAGTCATCGGTTCCAATCAAACAAAAGTTGATTTAATGAATTTCGCAGCTCGACTTGATAAACAACCAAATGCACCACTTCTTCTCGGTAACAAACATTTCTATACATCCGATTTTCAAGTTCATCGAAGACAAAATTGGACAGCTGCCATTAAAATGCAATCGATTCGAACACAACCCGACGAATGTATCAATGGCGAAAATCAAAAAGCAGAACACACCGGACAAGGTGTTCTCAATCTGTATACACCAAATGCCGATGCTTATTACTTCATCTTTCCTCTTCTCGATTGGCAAGCTATTAATGGCATCACAGTTGAACACAGTATTCCATTGGAACCTTGTCATGGAGGTAGTTTTCCATTAAAAAAACTTGCGTTCGTTGGTGGTGTCACAGATAATCAATATGGATTGGCATTGATGGATACAGCATCGCATAGTCTAACTGTGCAACGATCATGGCATTTTTATGATGATGCTATCGTAGCATTGGCAACAAATCTAAGTTTATCAGCATCGACGATAGCATGGACAACATTGGCCAGTCGATTGTTACCTCATGGTCAAGTGACAGTTGCATTTTTTAATTCAACTCGAATAACTCTTTCAGATGGAAATTATTCGTTTTCGTATGTGAAAAATAGTTCATCGAATGTTCAATGGATTCATGTTGGTGAAAGTAACATTGCATATCTATTGCAAACGCAGAAACAATATCATTCAGTTGGTATTGAAGTTTCAACTAAAACGGCTAACTATGATATTATTGGTCCTTATAAATATCAAGTTACAGGACGAACATTAACAATCTGGTTAAATCATGGTCAAGGTCCTTATAGACTTGATTATAATTATATGATCTTACCAAATGTACAACTTGAATCAATATCTACACTAGTAAAACAATACGAAGACGAACAACTATTTCAATGTCAATCGACAAACGATGCATTTCATGGAGTGATATGGCCATCGTTAAAACGAGCATCATTCGTATTATGGAAAGATGTTAAAACTCAATTTATTTGTCAAAGTCCATTATTTAATGTCATCTTTGAAGTATCTGATGCAGGTGCATATTTATTCAATGAAGATTCAAATAGTTTTACTATAACAGCATCGAATCCTATTCGTGGAAGTGGTGAAATATCAATCGCAGTCAATCGTATTGGCAGTGGTCAAGGATGTACAACATCATCGCCCTCAAATATGAATCCATCGAATACAAAAGTCACATTAGCATTGCCATCGTCAAAAGAACTATTGGGTGCATCCGTTAGTGTTACATGCAAGAAATAAAAATCTTTTTTTTTATTTGCGAAAAGAAAATTTTAAACACAACTCATAATTCCTTGTGCAACATATCCAGGTCGGCAAACACATATATTATTCAAACACATTGAATTGCCAACTAAACCTCCACAATTCGTATCCGCATCACAATAATATCCAAGTGCACTATCGTAGATAATTGTTGTTGTTATTGTTGTTGTTGATGGAAAAGCAACTGCTGTTGCAATGAGTAATAAGAAAACGAACCACATGTTAGAAATTGAAAATCAAACGATAAATAGAATAACAGCTATAGTTTATATAGTCTTGTCGTGATATTTTTTTTCTTTAGATCAATCTAGATAAGCCTTGTGTTGACGAAAAGGATTAAATGATATTTATTTTGATGAAGAGAGAAACGAAAACAACATCAAATAGATCGATATTTATGACGCTAACATGCAAACTTCAGATGCACTGATCTCCCGATTATAAATACGTAATTCATCAAGAACACCAGAAAATGGCATATTGCTCATATAAGCTAAATAACAAGCGAAGCCACTAAGTATTTGATTAGCAACAACTAAATAAAGGCTCATATTCGGAGTTTCTCTTCCTATATTGCCTCCAGTCGACGCATAAAATGTACCATTAATATATAAATTAATACCATTTTCGACACTATACGTATAGGCAACATGTGTCCATACATTCAACGGTGGCTTAGGACCGACAATGACTCCTCCCGATACTTGTGCAGTTATATAACCTGATGTATTGAAACCTAACATTGTTGAACACCATCCCGTACCAGATGTTTCATTGGATACAAAGATAAGACTACCAATGGTTTGAGCAGGTTTCATCCAGAATGCAAAAGAAAACGATCGATTCGTGTAACCTAATGATGTAAGACGAGATACTTTGAGAGAAGCCGATGATGAATTGAATTTTAGGCCTTCATTCATTTTGCCAGCAACGGTACTAGTTGCAGGAGCAGTTGCACTCAGTAAATTCATACTTCCATCAAATATTGAACCACAATCGAATGAATAATATGCCACTAGAGTTGCATCGTTGAGAATTTCATTTGATGATTTTGCTCGATGAGTAACCGATAAATGATCAATATATCCAACGAAGAGGTCGTCGAATGATTCGATTTTGCCAATTGTAAAGTGTTGTGATTGACCGAGAAAAAGATGAGAAGCAGTTGAATCTGATACAATTGTATTTTGAGATATTCCATTGATATAAATCGATCGTTTTCGAGTACTATAATCATAAACAAACGCTAAATGATACCATTGAAAAACATCAAGCACAACTGAACTGTCGACATCATCGTGCCCAAAACCAAAACGCAAAATAGTATTGTTATTCATTATTTTTATGTAAAAACATTGACCAATGAGAGGTAAAATATTTGATGTCAAATTTGTTAAATAAATCCAACATTCAATCGTAAAACTTCGTTGATAAAAATTCATAGGTGGTAACATGATATATCCATTACTTGAGAATGCCATAGCTTGTCCAATATATCCTGTAGTAAGCGAGAGATTTCCAATGATAGTACCATTGTAATTATCATCGAAAGTTAATAATACCGACAGACTTGAATCTTGTGGAATCGCACTGGGACATGTTGCAGGAACTAATCACAAAATTCAAAGAAGATATGTTTTTAAATAACTTTTCTATTATACTCACCACATGTCGTCGTATTCCAAACAAATGTTGGCGAACATAGACATTTGTTACAAGATGTTGAACATGATAATTGAACATCTTGTCGACAATCATTATCGGTCGTACATGAGGATTGATAGTAAACGTTATTGACACACATCGAACCATTCCAATATGTTGATTGTGGACATTGCCATGTCGAATTTTGACAGATGAGATATCGATTCGATAGTGATGATACTTGTGGATCACATGGTTGATTGTATGTCGTATAAAATGAAGGATCATAATGAATACCACCGACTTGTGATGTCGACGATGAAGATATGACAATTGTACCACCGGTATCAATCGAACTTTCATAGAGTCGACATGTAAATGGTGATGATATATTGCTAACAAATGTTCGACATAATGGATTTAAATGACATTTTTCATAACAAGCCAATAGTGTTGATACACCAGTATAAGTAGCAATTAATTCAATTGAATTTATCGGCACAAAATCAGTTCCAGCTGCTTGAAATCTTGTTAACGATTGAAATATTTGACTTCGAATTGAACTAATAATCAGAAACAATATTAAAACGTACATCAATCTTGTCGTCTAAACTTGCTTTGAATCTATATTAAACTTTTTTTTTCAAATTATTATCGCGCTATAATTAAGTTTACAATTCTATTAACACCACGCATATCGCGATAGAGGTGTGAACAAACGATGAAACATGTACTCAAAGAATATTATACAGTAAAACCTCCCTTAGTGAACACCTCTATAAAGTGAACACCTCCGCTTTGAACACTTATCTCGGTCCCCCCGACTGTTTTTTGCTGTAAATGCACCTCTATAAAGTGAACACCTCCCAACTCTGAACAATGAACGCTTTTTTCGGTCCCAACTAGATAAAAACCTCTTTATAGTGAACAAAAACTAGATAACATTCAGACGTGAAGATAGACAAAAACGAAAAAAGAGGCGGAAAAAGCGCGAAAAAGAGATGACAAAAGTAATGGATGATTCTATTAAGGGACAATTTCACTGAACAGAAATTTATTATATACAAAGAACGAAAGTAATAATGAAATGGATAAATCATAATGAATTGATCGATCGATTTACTTGAAGAACATTGGAAAAAAGGATTTCGAAAAAAGAATACAGAAAGTATAGTAACGATTTTTCGACATTTTCCATTTCAGCATTTATATTTTCAACATCTTATTTTTTATATTTTTCAAATCAGTTAATTAATCAGTTACAGGTATTGAGTAGAAAAAGTAATAGCGATGAATATTCCTCAAGGTATTAATTGAATACTTGTGAAGAAAAGATACTTCATTTTACTCTATACACTAATTCGATTGGATTCTGAGTGTTGAAATATTCTGTGCTTATCACCATCTCAATGTCTATGAGCTAAATATATAGTTATTTATGAACACATTCAGATCGAAACCTCTATAAAATGAACACCTCCCATAGTGAACATTTTTTTGTCGGTCCCGTTAGTGTTCACTATAGGGAGGTTTTACTGTA
>Ga0209930_1001777_pt1 | contig 30319 bp, 38 predicted proteins | sample ThiBiot_500_biof_2_FD_183948 | JGI IMG/M metagenome (GOLD analysis project Ga0209930, IMG submission 183948) | Wastewater bioreactor microbial communities from Cape Town, South Africa - Thiocy_cont_500_biof (SPAdes) | ecosystem: Engineered > Bioreactor > Thiocyanate-remediating >... | reverse complement strand
CCGCCTGCTGCTCGCATGGCTGGCTGCTTTCTTGCGCCTCGTCCTGGGGCGGTCATCCTGCGTGTTCCGGATGCTCGGCACCGCACGCCCGCTCCCAATCGTCGCATGAAGGGCGTTCTTCACGGACAACTACATCCAGATCAGCGAGTCCTACCGGCGGTGACACTCCGACACGCTGGATTTTTCTGCAACCTGTTAAGTCCCCAATTCGTAGAACAAATTCTCACCCTTCCGGTATTTTGAGCGATATCGACCAGCCAGAGCTGCTTCCACGGCAGCCGAAGAACCCGGCTTAAAGCTGTCGTGCACCTCAATGGCAAGAAGGTCGGATTTGCCAATCCATTTCGCATCCTTGGCTTCGAACACTTCTTTCTCGGCACCTTCGATGTCGACTTTGACAAAGCCGAAGTGATCAACTCCGTATTGAGCCATTATGGAGTCAATTGAGAAACACTGAGTGCGCGTCTCGCCTCCCTCAGTCGCAGCCACCGTCCGGGTTCCCCAGGACTGCAGGGATTTACCATCAGCCTCCATCTGCAGCACCAGTTCCCCATCCTCCCGCCATAACGCCCCGTGGATGAGCTGAACATTCCGGAGATGACCACAGTTAAACTTCAACCTCTCGAAATTTGCGGGATTTGGCTCCAGTGCTATGATTTGCGCGCTTGGATACTGAGCTGTGAACCACAGCGTGGCATAACCCACATTTGCTCCTGCATCTAATATCCAGCGGGGTTCGACAGGATCTCTTGGCCTGTACTCATTTTCCAAAAAAATTTTCTGGAAAACAATCTGGTCTGTGTCATGCGTTCGAATGTAAACGGGCTTTTCAAGGCCATTTACCTTTGCTGCTACTTCTACAATTTCCGCGTTTTGAAGGATGCTTCCCCAAAAGCGGCTCCTCCCAACATTAATATACACTATATAGGTGCCCTTTCCCCAGGTTTGCGCAACCGAAGGGGTGATACAGTCAGGGCACCATAGGTGTCTAGAGCGTGGCAGCGGAACTCCACCACTCCGGGGCAGAGACCTTGATTGATGCGACCGGCTGCCTCACCACAAAGCCGCCGAGCTTTCGCCTGCGGCCGGTGCGATCGCGCTTATCCTACCTCGCTTCCTCGGCACGATAGCAGCCAATGTATCTCTTTCCCCGCCAGCCCAATGGCAGTCGCATTCAGACCGCCGTTGGTTGTGTCCGCCGAGATGTACAGCAAAATTCCGGCCATCCCTGGCGTCGTCGCGGCCGGCGTCTGCGCCCCAGCAATCAGCAATCCTGTCCCGCTCAGAAGCGCCGTGCTGGCGTTGTTGGCATCACGGGTTATGCCGATTGGCGGGAGCAGCCATACCGCACGGTCAGCTGACCCATACTTCTGCGCCGTCGCTGTGCAAGACAACAGGACGGTCTCGTATGTGTATGGAATATTGAACACGGTCGACGCGCCGGCCGCTTGATTGTAAGGCTGCGTAGTCATTCGCCTCGGAGTAGCGTCTGTCGTCACCGCCGCGAGGGACGATATATAAGACTGTCCGTCGCCAGCTTGTTTGAAGGAACCGTTTGAATAGAAGAATCCCTGCCGCGTTCGATCATGGGCATGAAAGCCAGCAACAAGCGATCCCAGCCCGGATGCGAAATTTTGGTCACCGAGCGCGATGCTGGCAAAGCCCGACGCACTATTGCGGTATCCCTGCGACACCGAAAATCTGTTTGCCGGTATCCCGGAGTTCGCCGCATCGTTCACTATGGCTATCGTCCATGGCTGCGCGCCTCCGTCCTGTCGAAACCCGTTTGCGCCCCAAGCAAGGGGGACCGTCATGCTTGCGACTTCGACCAGATATTTCACGGGGCTTCCATTTAATATAAAGTTGTTCCCCGCGATGTAAGTGGCGCCAGTATTGTTCAGGATGATGTCGGAGTAGGCCCCGCTCCTCAGCCGCGAGTTGGTTGAGAATTGCATGTTGGTAATGCTGTCAGCCATTCCGGTACCGAACCGGGACAGCATAATCGCACCCATGTAGTTGGCGTTAAACTCGCCGCCGGAGAGACGGACGATATTGGCCGAGGAGGATACCACCACAGTTGCGATCTGATTGTTCCATCCCGTGGTGTCATTGAAAAAATTCGACGCGGTCTGCTGCGCAAAAATACCGTGTGAAGCGAGCCTGGCAGTCCCTCCGCTCGTGTAGGCGGCGTTCACGCCGGAGCGTTGCAGGTCAAAATGGGTATGGTCGACTGCGGTCACGACCCACGTCCCGTTGGCACTGGTCATGCCTTGCACGTCGCGGATATGAACGTGCTGCCCGGTGGCAAAGCCATGGGGCGTGCTGGTGGTGATGCGCACCAGGCCCGAACCGCCATCAGCGGCCCCGGTGATCTGCGCTTGCCGATAAACCCACCCATTCCCAGTGTAACCGGTCGCGTAAGTGCTCCCTTGCAGGTCGAAATGGGTTGTATCAATCACAGTAACAGTCCACACGCCTTGGGATGCCGTGCTTCCGTTCGGTCCAAGTATTTCCACTACATCGCCGGTCGAAAGACCGTGTGCCGTGCTGTTGGTTACGCGGATAAGTCCAGATCCGTTGTTGGCGATGGCCGACACCGGAATGCCGGCACGCTGCGCACCGTAGGTCTGCACACCATTAAACCGCCAGTCCGCGCCGCTCGCCAGATAGATGCCATGACGGCCGGGGTGCGCGATCCAGAGATTGTCTGCATGCCCTGCATTCGCGCCGTTGATAACGAGCCCATCACGGCCCGCAAACTTGATCGTGACATTGTGGAAGTCCATGGCTTGCGGATAGGAGGCTCCTACCGCGCCGTTCTCGACCACACAGTCCTGTCCGATCGAACTGCAATCGAAGGCCATGTCGCGCGCGACCGGTCGCGCCTGGTTGCCGAAACCTGCGTTGATTATGACTGTGAAGCCGCTGCCGGTGCTGGAGGCTTTTCGTTTCAGCACGGAGCGGCCGGCACCCACCCCCTCAATTACAACGCCTCCGTCGCTGTTGGTGCGCGCGGTGAGGTCGAATGTCAGGCTAGTGTATAAACATGTGCCAGCTGGCAGCCGAAGGCTGGAGGCAGTTGCCGAGCCGGCTAGCGCGTTCAGCGCAGACTGTAATGATACCGTGTCATCCGTGGTGCTGTCGCACTTCGCACCGAAGTCCTCCACACTCATGGAATCCGCAGCCCGGTCCTGGGGCAAGAGCACGGGCGTGGGGCCCGTCTCAGCGTAAGGCAGGTTCGGCGCCGTAGAATCGAACGCATCCGCCCAGGCACTGTGCCCCAACACGACCGCAAGCAGCGCGGCAACGGCGAACTTCTTCACAATCTCTTTCCCGTAGCGGCGAAGGGCATAAATCCACACGAGCCTAGACAATCCTCCCATACATCCGGCTTCCCGGTGGCGACTAACTATTCTTCTTTGTTCCCGGAGGCGTCTTTCGCAGCATTTTTACGAACCTATGGCTGGCCTCGGCATACGAATCAGCCACGCGGGGATCAGCGCTTCTCGCACTTATGCTGTCCATCGCTTCCCGCATATGATCGAGTGCTGAGATGATTTCGGATCGAGTGTCCGCCGGCAACCCGCGGCACATTGCCCAAACTGCTGTCTCCAGCGCTCCCACCCGGCCCGCCAAAGTCTGCACGGGATCATGTACTATGCCCCAGTAGGAGCGAGGCGTAGTGATCGAGACTTGGACCCCCGCCACCTCTCGTGAGAGCGATAGAGAACCTCGAAATTTGCTCACTTGGGATTCAACCCAAGACAATTTGGTTGGATCAAGTGCCAGGCCTGATGAGGCATCACCCCAGATCGTCAGGATCACTTCATCCTCGTGCTGCTCCAGAGTGATCAGTGACCGGGTGGAGGCGTTAAGAACGACCCACTCCAATGCGCCCTGCACAGCTTCCCCCAGCTCTCTACTCGCGCGCTTCTCGAGCTCAGGGTCCAGCGCAACGACAACCTTCACCCCTCGGGTCGCTGCCAGAAGTGCAACACTAGCTACCACATCACGAATCGACCGTCGGCTCTGGTTCATTCGTTCTTTCCTGACCGCAAATGTCGCATCACTTGCGGGAAGCGCCGCCACGTAACTCAGGAGAGCGAGCTTTCCCTGGCGTCGAGCCTATTGGCACCGGGTCTCCGATAGCCAGCCCTTGTCTCTCGCCTGGAGCCCTGCGAGAGAGGCGAATGGTCGCTCCCTCTCCCACCCCGGTGCACAACGAGCGAATTAAGCTGCTGGCCGGAGCGATAAACAACCTGGCGCTCGCGGTGATCGTGGCAGGCTTTGTAGCACCGGCAGTGACGGGGCATTTGGGCGGCCTGCCGCAGCTCCTCGTGAGCCTCGCTTGGCTGGGGATGGGAGTCGTCCTACATTTGGTCGCATAAGCCGCGCTGGGGAGACTAAAGCCGTGACATGGGACCAGGTTGTATCTTGGTTGCTGATCCCGGGTGGACTGACCTTGTTGGTGGCCGTCCTGGGGCTGGTGGGCGCCCGCCTCATCCCTTGATCGCCGCCAGCCTCGGTGAAGTGCGTGACCTGGTTCAGCAGGTGCCTGTCTCCACATCTAGCTGTCCCCGCCCGAACTCATCAGACAGAAAATTGGTCGCGGTTTTTTCCTTCTGCCTCCAAGGCCTTGAGCCAAGAAGGCGTTCGACCACGGCCAGTCCATTCCTCACCATTCGGTCCGCGGTATTTCGCGGGGACCTTCTTGCCGCTGCTAGCGGTTTTGGCTGAGCCGGATGCCGGCTTGGATGCCACCAGGCCTTCCAGCGACAAGCCCAGATCCGACGCTCGCTTGCGGAACTCGGTCAGCAGCTCCTCGCGAGCCGCCTCCTGTTTATGTCGCTGGGTCTGCTCGGCAAACTCGATCAGGGCGGTTATCTCTGGTACAGTCATTTTTTCGATGGCGGTGCGCAGCGAGTGCTTCACCGCTTCAGCCGAGGCTTCTCCGTCTCGTTCCACTCGTTCCGACACAAACTTATCTCCCGATTCGCGGGTGAGAGAATATCGGTAAGCCGGTCACCCTAAAAGGGTATCTTGCGTCACGAGGGCGAGTGAAATGGCAGGGCCAATTAGAGCCACCCCAAAAAGAAGCTCGACAGCGCTTATACGCACCGGCACCCGTTTGATCACTAGGCCGCGGCCTTACCTGGAAGCTTGGGATAAACACGACCGCCTCCGACAAGTGCCCCAGGGCATCCTCGGGTGAGATGGCAATCAGCTCGCCGCCCTGACCCCGGGCCGGCGACATGCATGCCTACCTCAATCGCAGCACGTAGACTATCGATTTGCCAAATTGCTAACAGCTCGGCAAGTGATGATTGCCAGCTTGCCGGCAATTTTCGTTTGGAGACGCGGTCCTGGATCGAAGTCAATCAAACTAACGGTCTGGAGTTGGCGTTAGTCAACTCTGGGTCTGATCGGGATTTTCCGACCTAAAGGCTAAATCCTACTTCGCTGACGAGTTTGGCGAAGTAGGCCCTAAAGGCCATCGCCCCGCTTCGTGCTTCGCCAGGGGCGACGCGGGGCACCCCAGCCCCAGGCAAGTTCTCTCGGCGCCAGCGGGGCACGCGCAGTCCGGCGCGCCATGCGTCGTCGTTCGCGCAATAAGGCGCTCGAGCTCGGCAATCAAGCCGGCCAGGCGGCGCCTTTCCTCGGGTTCATCGCCGCCCACATGCGACCTCTCTCGACCATCCGCCCGGTTCTCAGGCGGCGCGCAGCATAGTACTAGGCTGGCACGCCCGCCCAACCAGAAATCGATTAAACGTCCAAAAAATAGCCCGCTTCACCTCTTGTCCCGCCTCTATGGACGTTGATAATACAAAACAACATCCGCCCAGGAGCGACCATGCGTCATATTCTCATTTGCCTCCTGATCGCGATCAGCCTTGCAGCCTGTAATCGGGCTTATCGCCGGAGCGCTACCGCTGCGCAGGCACAGATTGACAAGGACTATGCCGCCTCAAGGCAGCACCCGTTGCCGGCTGCTGAAAGCGCGGGCTCACAAGCCTCCACGATGTCGCCGTGATGACGGGGCGCGCCTAGACGCTAGTCAGTCCGTAGGACTTGGACCAGCCGGCGGAATCCGATGCGCAACCAATGTGGCGAGACACCACTGTGGCCGAGTGTGGCTTCCCTGGTTCCGCTGCTGAAGCCGCAGCTCGAAGCAAAAGGAGAGCGCGCCCGGCTTTCCACCGGGCTGGGGGGTAGCAGACGGAAGCACTCAGTGCCCTGGCCCCTAAATCCCTCTGCCTACCAGGGAGCGATTGCGGGGAGATCCTTGGCCGGGAGTTCCGGCAGCGGCCCTCGTTCAGCGGACCGGAATAGAGCAGAGATTGTCTTCCCGTACCATCCTAAAAACGCAGGAGGAGCGACTTTGCCGCACCTGCAGGGTTTCCTACCCTTCCCCGATGCGGAGGCACGGCTCAGATTTCTCATTGCAGACTCCGAAGCGGACGCCCGGGAGCAGTTTGGGATGTCTTCTTGGCAGATATTGCTGAGGAGGCTGAGAATGGTGCCTGGATTGGCACACACGATCGTCTCGCTCAAGCGCGTCCCTTCTGGCCAGGTCCGGGGTGAACTGCGCGCGATCAGGGATGACGGGCGCTTCTTCGATGATGAAGAGTAGGTCTTGGGCGAAGCGAGGGGCAGGATGCATGCTGCTCGCCATGGTGGAAAAGTTCAGACAACTCGATCTGTTCGCCCCTCCTCAGGCGCGTTCGAAGCGCGTGAAGTGCCCGAACTGCGGTGGGACGGGCACCGTCGCGTTCTGGGCCAGGCCTGGCGTTGATGTTGTGGGCGGAAAGCAAATCCCCTGCGAGGTTTGCGCAGGAGCGGGGCGAATCAGTGCTTCGAGCCTTGGCTCAAGGACGGCTCCCGAGCCAGGCGAGCTTAGCGACAGCAGCAAGCACTGTAACCCACGTAAGATTGCTGCGCCTTCGGCAGTTTCCGGTGTACGCCGCCAGGTCCACCCGATGGGCGCTGATGGGAGGAGTTCGCCCTCGAGTCGCACGACCTGCGAGCCGGGAAGTCGCCGAGTACGTTGAGAAGCTCATAGATTCCGGAAACTGGTGCCATTGCCTCGCCCGGGACGAATGGATACCTGTTGAAGGGCTTGCTTATCCACTAGCCCTCGCGCGATTCCACAAACTGGGTGGCGGCCGCTACCAGGTGATCTAGGATTCAGTTGATCATGGCCAAAGCATTTGGCGCGGGCATCATCCAACTTCAGGAGAAGTGCGAGGTCTGTGGCCTCCTGGTGAATTCACCGGTCGGCATCATCCACTCGGAGCAGGGGAAAATCGTCTCCAGCATCGTCTATCTGAATGACGCTGATCTGACTGGGTTCGCGACCCACTGTAAGCACCGGACTGTCGACGCGACGAGTCGCTTCCCGAGCTGTGAGGTCCTCACTGCGCGCATTGCTGAGAAGTGGGCCTTTAGATCTGTACCAACACCGAGCCGTCCCAGTCCGCGAGCGCGCCTTGACCTTCAGTCGATGCTGCACGCCTTTCAGAGCATTGGGGATAACTGCGAGTACGGGTTCGTGCAGAGGTGGGCAGGAGCCGAGCCGCTTGACCTTCTGAGATTTGCGGGCTTTGCGGCGCGTCCTGAACATCGCCTCCAGCTTACGATTGCGGCGCTGGAAGCAGGCTTTGAAGGCCTTGGAGCTGAAGGATCGGTGACCTGCGAATTGCAGGGTAGCAACCAACAACGAGAGTTCATCGTGCGCGAGAACCGGTGGAACTTGTCGTTGCACACAGGAAAGCACGAGGGTGAAGTTGATCCGCTGGCATTACCCCGGGAGCAGCAGAGGGTTCTCTCTTTCAAACGCAGGGAGCTCCTGGAAGATCTGAGAACGGCGCACCGCCCCTTCCTCTGGAAAGCCGACAGTGGGAATGCCGAAGGCGAAATCAGGCAACTCGTCCAATGCTTACGGGCCTACGGCCCGAACCTCCTACTCTGGGTGCGCCTCTCCGATGCCGAACACTCAGCGGAAATGGTCGAATACGCCGGTGAGGGTCTCTTGATCGGCTATGCGAGCCGCTTTGCGCCGTATGAGGCTGTGGAGGAAATTGATCTCGCCTCCTGGCACACGTTGATCCCTCGTGCCTGGCGAGCCTCGGGACTTCTACGACTGCTCGGCGAGTGGGGAGGAGATCATCGCAAACCGGAGCCGCCTCTGGCAGAAGTCGACATTTCCGATACGGCCGATGCTACGGCTGAGTTCGAACCTGCTGGCCAGGTGGGGGAGACCGGCCCGGTTTCAATTGGCCTGTCGTTTCGAGACGACGCAGCCCGCGCGTGGATGCAGGAGCGCCCGAGCAGTGTAAGCATCAGTACTTTTCGGATTTCTAATGCGCTGCTTGATAGCGCCTGTGCCATCTTAATAAAAGATGGACACAAAATAAAGGAGACAAGATATCTCTTGGATAATGAGGACTATACGAAAATGATGCCCCATCTACGCGGGCTTCAGTTTTTTGGGCGCAGAATGGCAGTGCTCGGGTTCAATAGACCGTATAGAAATTATTATCACTGGATGACGCAATGTCTTCCCGCCATTGAGTCCAGCCTAAAGATGGTCCAGGGTGATGAGGCAATTCTCATCCTGCCTAAGCTTGCGGCTTGGCAAGAGCAAACTCTCCAGTGGCTCGGATTGGGACAGGTTCCTCGCGTCACGATTGATTTCAAGCGACACTATGCATTCGAGGAGATCGTCTACTGTGATATCTTGAACGGCAAAGCTGCGTTTTCACTGTCCCCACTCGCAGTCAGCTCGCTACAGCGACTGGCATATGTCATCCCCCAGGCCGGGGCCTCCCACAAGCGCCTCTATGTTTCCAGAGGCGATTCTCATCAAAGATTACTCAGGAACGAGCGGGAACTCGAGGCCCTGATGCAGGATGCAGGATTTCAGGTTGTGATCCCGGGAGAGTTCTCCGTCGCACAACAGGTCGAGCTGTTCCGAAAGGCTGAAGTGGTTGTTGGGCCACATGGCGCAGGCCTGACGAACATTGCTTTCTGCAGGCCCGGCACAACGGTTTTGGAGCTGATGCAATCCAGCTTTGTCAATCCGTGTTTCAATCGCATCGCTCAAACATGCCGGCTCAACTATCACGCTGAATGCTTTGAAAGTCGCAGCGGACCAGATCCGCATCGCCAGGACTGGTCGATAGATCTGGACCGCATCTGGCACATGCTGGCTGCGGTTGGGATCACGCCGCACTGATCGATAAGCAGAGGACGCGACCTGGGCGACTTCTCCATTGCCGAGAGAGGCGCGGTATGGCCCGACTCCTCGGGAGCGCCTTGCGTGAACTCGGCTCCCTTCGCCCGCATAAGGATCGACATCGGAGCGAGTGATGCTCAAGCCCCTCACTTGGCAGTAGGACGGCTTGTAGCTGATTAACCAGGAGGGCCGGGAGGCACGACCCTGTGGCGCCTCATGCGATCGAGCAACATGCAGCATCGCCGTTCCTACTTCGGGTGGCCGCTCCGCTGGCACTGAAGTCTGGATCGGGGAGGGCGGCGCCTTCGAGCAGCAGCCCGGCCAGCATATGCGGGTCAGCTTCGCCATCGATCGCTCGACCCGTCGCTGCGTGCGCCGGCAGTGTCCTCGGGGTCCGAAGCCGGGGCTGCAGGTAAGCAGCATCAGCCTGGCCTCTGAGGAACATCGATCCCCAGTTAACCCAGCAGCGCCTCCAACAGTCTGGTCCGACGGGGCGCCTCCCGCATCGTTCCGGATGCCTGCTCGGGATGGTTGCTATTGAACTCCACCCATGCCGCGAGAAGTGCCTCGCGAGACATCCCTTCAATTGGGAGGTCAATCCGCTTGTCGGCGCGGCGCATCAGGTATCGAGAGCGGGCGCGAGCAAGGACTGAACCCGAGGGATCGGACACAATGAATCCCTTCATGACCAAATCCACTGCTTCTTCCGGCGGAAAGGCGACTCGGCTCATCAGTTTTGTCCCAAAAACGATCCTTTGATCACTATCGGAACATTTTCATTCGGAGTCAAGAAGAGTTGTGCCCGCATTGGTGGGATGCCCTCTTCGTTCTGTATGTGCATCAGTATGGTTTTGGGGGTTGGCGCGCGGGCTGTCGCCGCAGGCCTCAATCCGCTGCTGTCTCCTGTCAGCTAGGGCCGCAATCCGGCTTACCTGCACCCGCTGGAGAGCCTACCTTGGGTTCTCGAACAACGGACTAGTCCGCCTCACCCGCAAGCGCACTTTCAACACGCGCTCGCATCATACGAAGGCGATGCTCGACTTCATCAGGCGGCACCTGCTTGAGCTGGATCTGCTCAAGCAGGCAACTCAAGCTGGCCTCGAGCCACCGAATCTGGGCAAGAGCAAGCGATGCTTCGGTGGAGGGGAGTGATCTGAATGTAACCTTGGGTAGCACGTTGTCCATCTTTACCCTCACTCAGCTCGCCTCAGTCCATCAACTCAAGCCCAGGTGTGAGCTCCTAGTGCTTGTCGAACTTGGTCAGGTCGGTGAACGTCACGTGCAGGGTGTCGAAGAATCCGGCGCTGCCCATTAGATCCCCCTTGGGACCGTTTGCATCGTGTGCCGCCGGCATTGTCCCAAGAAGGTGCGACACAGGGATGATTTCCGCTTTCCCATGTTGCGCGATCATGGTCCCGACTGCCCCCACGACACTCGAGAGGGATGTCGTCAGCGCGCTGGCGGCGCGAAGGGTCTCGTTGCCCATGGCAGCGAAGAACTTCTCGGCACCGTTCGATCCGGGGAACCCGATCTGGTCGTGCGATCCCCGGCCGTGACCGCCATGATCGCCATGGTGCGACGCCCCGCCGCCACTGACCGATCCGGCATCCTGATCGAGGAATGTCACATGAGCCGACCCGAGCAGGACCACGTCATCCTCATGGGCGCCGACAATCGTCACGTGCGCGTTCGGCGTGGCGAAGATCGTGTCTTGGCCGCCGACCGTGATGACATCGCTGCCGCCCCCCAGGAGGATCAGGTTGTTGCCACCGCCGGCGTCGATGGAATTGTGGCCGTTGCCGAGTGCGAGGATGGTGTCATTCCCGTTGCCGGTCTCCACGAGCCATGAGCGCTGGGCGTTGGACCCCAATATTAGCCGGTTGTCGCCACCGCCGGCGTCGATGGTCCCTGATCCGTGGAGATCGAAATAGGTCAGATTGCCGGCGCTCGAGAGCACGGTCTCGTCCCGCGCACCTGAACCGACGATCGTCGCATTTGAGGCGACATTGACGACGGCATCGTAGCTCCGCGGCAGCCACGTGAAGCCGTCGGTCTTCTGGACGAATTCGCCATGCTGCCCGGGCGGAAGCAGCGGGGGCGGTCCGTCCTGGCTCGATGCCGGATGCAGTTCGCCACCTTTGACTGCGTTGGTTACCGCTGCTGCGAGAATGCGAGCCACCTGTGCATGTGATTCGAGATCGTAGTTGAGCGTCTCCACAGAAGAATGGGTGCCTAGCACTGTGACGGCTGATACCATGATATTTCCCAATTATAGTGATTCTAAGTTGCTGATATTTTTTACGGGCAAGTCAAAGATGTCAAACTCGAATTCCTAAAGTAATAACGATGAGTAACGAAAATACATCGGATTTGTCTCGTGCAAAATTGCAGCGATAAAGGGTCCTCGTGCGCACCGTTGTGCGCATCTCGATCCAATCTTCGATCTGAGGGGGGTGTCAGGCCGCGAAAGTGGGCCTTAAACTTAGGATTCCGCTCTTTTTCGGCTTTGTGTCACGATTAATCAGTTGCGTCACACCAAGGTGATCGAGCAACCGCTATTACATTCTTTAGTGGGAAGTACTCTTACTGAGTGCTGCCTCGCACCCTGATCGTCCGCCCGCGAAGCTACCTAGCGCTATCTGACGTCCGCGCCTCTCCGACGAACTTAGTTCCTTCTGACCAGCTGGCCGTGACGGATAGGGGCGGAACCGCTGGCACGAGGTTACGTCCAGCGGGCGCCTTGATCGCACCCGCGCTACGATCTCCCTTGTCCCCTTGCAGCTATTCCGAGAGCCGGTCCGGCTTCGAATTTTACATAGATATAAAACGGCAATATCACTCAGGTAGATCCTCGATTGATCTCTCAGAGAGTGTCAGGCTTGTATCGGCAACTGCTCGCATCTGCTGCCTCAGCTCACTTGCGCCTGCCAGGCGAAGCTGGAGGGTCGCGAGTAGCAGCTCGTCCTCGGGCTGTGAGGTTCCATTTTGTATCCGAAAGCAGACTTCCGTCATCTCTTGCATAAGCTCTTGGAGAGAATCTTGGAGTTTGTCGTCCATCGTCGTCACGTGCCTTGGGGAGAGCGTCCTAGCAAGAGAGCCAAAAAGCCAGGCAACTCATTCCAGCGGGATTGTTGCTCAAAGCGCTCATCGCGAGGATCCGAGCTTGTTCGGGCCTCGCTGGCTAACGCAGTACATGGCACGTCCGATACGCGTGCACGAGCCCGCCTCGGCGATCAAACTCCTTCGCATCGGCCACTCAGGACCTGAGCACCCTCCTCCTTTGCGGACATGACACGTCATTCGGCGTATGCTGAATGATGTACTGGTGCTGCCGCTTCAGTCGGTGCGCACCAGGAAGACCGTCCAACCGGTGCGATGCATGTGAGATGAGCGTGAGTGGACAGTATAATTTCTGGTTGGTCGCCCTTTCGATCCTGATCTCGATCGTGGCCTCCTATACGGCGCTCGATCTAGCCGGACGGATACGAGCGAGTGCCGGCGGTAATCGCGCTGGTTGGCTCGGGACGGCCGCGCTCGCCATGGGAGGCGGGATCTGGGCCATGCACTTTGTGGGCATGCTCGCGTTCCATATGCACGGTATGGATATGGCCTACGAACCTGGCCTGACGCTCGTGTCCCTGCTGATCGCAGTGGCGGCGACTGGGCTGGGGTTCAGCGTCACTGCACGCTCACATCTCTCCATTCCCGCTTTGTGTGTCGCCGGCCTCTTCATGGGTCTGGGCATCGCCGCGATGCACTACACCGGCATGGCGGCGATGCGGATCCCTGCGCACATCCGGTTCGATCCAGCTTGGATCGTCATTTCCGTGCTGATCGCAGTCGTCGCTTCCACCGTGGCACTGGGCCTTTCGGCCCGCACCCATAGTCTCGGTGTGAAGGCAACAGCAGCCGTCGCAATGGGCGCAGCTGTAGCAGGCATGCACTACACCGGCATGGCGGGTGTGATTTTCATTCCCTACGAAGGTCGCCCCGCACCGACCGGGGCCACTCTGACAGCGCCCACCCTCGCGATCGGGATTTCTACCGCGACGCTCCTCATCCTGCTTCTGGGCCTGGTCGCAGCGATGGTGGATCGGCGATTGGCGCTGATGGCGGAGCGTGAAGCGGCGGCGCTGAGATCCAGCGAGGAACGGTTCCGGCAGCTGTATAAAAGGACGCCGTTACCCCTGTATGCGTTGGACGAGTCTGGGGGCCTTGTACACGTCAGCGATGCATGGCTCGCTCTCCTAGGTTATCGCCGCAGCGACGTCCTCGGGCGTCGGCTCATCAATTTCATGACCGAATCTTCCGCGCGCCAGATGATCGACATCGATTGGCCTGCGCTGTTGCGAGAGGGTGTGGTCGTCGGCGCCGAATATCGGGTGGTTACCCGCGACGGGACCTTCCTCGACGTGGTTGGGTCGATGAGCATCGACCGCGAACAGGCCGGAGCGCCCCTGCTTGTGCTTGGCGGCTTGACGGACATCACGGAGCGCAAGCGGGCGGAGGATGCGCTGCGTCAGGCACAACGGTTGGAAGCAATCGGCCAGCTCACCGGGGGTGTCGCGCATGACTTCAACAACCTTCTCTCAGTGATCCTCGGCAACCTCGAATTGCTGGCCAGGCGCTTTCAGTCCGATCCCAAGACCCTGAAGCTCGTCGAAAGTGCTCAGCAGGGCGCCCTACGGGGTGCCAGCCTCACGCAGCGCTTGCTGGCCTTCGCCCGAAAGCAGGAGTTGCGACCTGAGGCGGTCGAGGTGCCGGCTCTGGTGCACGGCATGAGCGAACTGCTGCAACGCTCGCTCGGGCCCCGCGTGCAGGTCGAAACGCAGTTTCCGCTCGGTCTTCGCCGAGTGCATGTGGATGCACATCAACTCGAGCTCACGCTGCTCAATCTTGCATTGAATAGCCGAGATGCGATGCGCGACGGCGGGACGATCACGCTGGCCGCAGTGGAGCGAGACATCACGGCCGACAGCGTCCTGCCCTCAGGGCGTTACGTCTGCTTATCGGTGACGGATACCGGGATCGGCATGGACGCTGCGACACTCGCGCGCGCGACGGAGCCGTTCTTCACCACCAAGGGCGTGGGAAAGGGCACCGGTCTCGGCCTGTCGATGGCGCAGGGTCTCGCTGAACAATCAGGTGGCCGCCTTGAGCTCTCAAGCGTGCTCGGCCGCGGCACAACGGTCACGCTCTGGCTCCCCGTGGCAGCAGAAACGCAGGCCCAAGTGCCCGATGCTCCTCAGTCAGAGGAACGCGAGACGTCAGGTCCCCCGCTGCGCATCCTGGTGGTGGACGACGACTCACTCGTCCTGGCCCAGGCCCGGGCGATGTTGGAGGAACTGGGGCACACCGTTCGCGAGGCTTGCTCTGGCGAGGAGGCATTAGGAGCGTTGTCAGAGGTCGATTCCCTGGACCTGCTCCTTACCGATTACCTGATGCCTGGCATGACGGGACTGGAGCTGACGGAAGCGGTGCGGACCCGGCGCCCGGGAATGCCGATCCTCCTGATGAGCGCCTTCGCCGATCTGCCATCTGGTGCCCCTGCCCTGTCGAGGCTGGCAAAGCCATTCACCCTACAGCAACTCGCATCGGCGATTGCCGCCATTCAACCGCTGGCCGGCCGCGGGAACGTGACCAGGCTCGATCAATTCGCTCGGCCGCGTACGACTTGAGCCCCACCTTGAACGGGTGATTGGCGTTGCCCTCGCGGCCTACAGATGGGTTCGGGGCCGTGGAGCTTTGCTGCGCCTCCCAGGGTCGGCCTCTACTCCCGGCAGGATTTGAAATTGCCGGCCCAGCAGAGAGGCCACTTCTGTTCCTGGCACTGGCCGGCTGAACACGTATCCCTGCGCCTCTGCGCAGCCCTGGCGACGGATCATTGCCAACTGCTCAGCAGTCTCCACCCCTTCCGCAGTGATGCTGATACCAAGCCCACGACCGATACTGGCGACAGCGCGAACGATGGCCTTCGATTGCACGCTCCCGGGTAGCTCCGCGATGAACGAGCGGTCGATCTTGATCCGGTCGACGGCAAACCGAAGCAGGTAACCGAGTGAGGAGAAGCCCGTCCCGAAATCGTCGATGGCGATGCGCACGCCAAGTTCGCGGAGCGCCCGGAGAACGGTCAGGTTGGCCTCGCTGTCATGCATCAGCACTGACTCAGTGATCTCGAGCTCTAATCGCTCGGGCGGCAGGCCAGATGCCGCAAGCGCCTCCGTCACACTCCCCAGCAGCTGGGGATCGCGGAATTGGACGGGCGAGAGATTGACGGCAACACGGGCCGCTTCCGGCCAGCGAACTGCCTCGTTGCATGCAGCATGCAGCGCCCAGCGACCGAGCCGACCGATGATCCCGCTTTCCTCTGCTACCGGGATGAACTCGGCCGGGGAAACCAGACCCTGAGCGGGGTGCTGCAGACGGGCGAGCGCTTCAAAGCCGGTCACCCGACCGGAGCGCAACGAGACGACCGGCTGGAAGAACAGCGCAAACTCATCGCGCTCCAGGGCCGTCCCCAGCCCCGCTCTCAGCTCCTCCTTACGTTGGATCGCTTCGGCCATCGTAGGCTCGAAAAACCTGAACGTGCCCCGCCCCTCTGCCTTGGCGCGGTAGAGGGCAATATCCGCATCGCGGACCAAATCATCCGCAGTGCTGGCATGCCGGGGGGCCAGGGCAATGCCGATGCTAATCCCCGTGGTGACCTGACGGTCCGCAAGTTCGAACGGAGCGGCGAATGCGGCGATCACATGAGCGGCGAGAGTTGCCGCATCCTCCGGTGCGTGAACGCCGGTCTGCAGAATGGCGAACTCGTCACCGCCGAGACGAGCGACCACGTCGCTCCGCCGCACGCAGCGGCGAAGCCGATCAGCGGCCTGCTGGAGCAGCGCGTCGCCCACCAGATGACCGAGGGTGTCGTTCACTGCCTTGAAATGGTCGAGGTCAATGTAATGCAGTGCGATCTGCTCGCCCAACACCGTCCGGGTCAGCGCAAGCCCGAGTTCCTGCCGCATGAGACGACGGTTTGCGAGATCAGTGAGCGCGTCCTGATATACCAGTCGCGTAATCTGCTCCTGGGCGGACCGCTTCTCGGTGATGTCGCGCGAAATGGCCAGGATGCGGGTGACCGCACCCTCGTCATCGGAGATCGGCGAGACGATGACGTCCCACCATTTGGGAACGTCGCCCACATGAGAGTGGCCCGTGAACTGGACTGATTGGCCGTCTTTCGCGGCAGCAATCGCATGCTCCACCTCGGCTACCATCGTCCCTGGCAGCAGCGAGGCCCAGTACCGCCCGGCGACTAACGCGAAATCGCGGAGGTCGTGCCGCCGAAGGGCCGCCGAGTTCATGAAGAGCAGCCGGCCCTCGAGATCCAGGACCTTGATGCATTCCGTGCTGCTTTCGACGACGCTGCGCGCAAAGGCTTCGCTCTGGCGCAGAGCCAGGTCAGCCAGCTTGCGCGTGTGGATGTCCTCGATCGTGCCGTACCAACGGATGATGGCGTCATTCGTGTCTCGGCGGGGTGCTGCACGACTGCGGACCCAGAGACAATTGCCATCCTTGCGGCGAAGACGGTACTCGATATCGAAGAGCTTTCCGGTTTGAACCGAGCCGTTCCACGCCTCATGGACGGTCGGAAGGTCGTCGGGATGGATTGCTGCGGGCCACCCATCGAGCCCTTCGGCGACCGGCATGCCCGTCAGAGTCTCCCACCGCGAACTCGCATCCAGGATCTTCCCCTCTGGATCCGCAGTCCATGACACCAGGGGGCTGAACTCGACCGTGTGGCGATAATGGTCCTCGCTCTCGCGGAGCGCAGCCTCGGCCAATTTGCGTTCGGTGATGTCGAGGGCAGAGCAAAGCACGGCACCGACGCCTTCTTCGCCCGGAATCGGTTCGAGAGAGACCAGGAAGATGCGGCCTTCGCAGACGGTGCCCACCAAGGTGCCGCGCAGCTCCACGTCAGCCACTCTCTCACCACGCAACGCACGACGGAGCTGCGGCTCGAGTTGCGCAGCCACGCCGGGTGTTACCTCTTCCAGGGTACGGCCGATATCTTCCTCAGCAGGTCGGCCGGTCAGCTCGGCCATCCGGCGGTTGAGGCTGAGAAAACGGAGATCAGGGCTGATGATGCAGAGGCCGACCGGCACCGCGTCGTAGATGTCAGGCAGGGATGTTGGGCTTCCGCCCACACACAGAGCGGTATCGTGAACCGCAACCGCGGGAAAGGCGGTGTTCATGCCGGTCTACCTGATGCTTGGACGTAATCTTTGCTCGCTAGCATCCAGGGTGCATGCGTAACAAGCGGAGATCTCGTCTTCGATATGGCGAGAGATCCAGCCAACCAGATTTGTTTGTTCGATCCTCCTCCCGAGCCGCACAAGCTGTCCGAACTGCGCGGGGACAGGCACCGTTGCCGAGATGATGAAAGATGAGCCCTGACGTCCGCGGGATAACCCGGAGTCACGCCCATAGAGTCCACAGAGAGTGCCTGGTGAGGCCACACATGAACTGTAGGAATCGCAGCTCTTTTTGACTGGCGAGGGGCATTGGCTCACTGACGCGCAGGATCTCGTGTCCGAGTTGGAGAAGGCACAGGCTTTGTGGACGCTCACCCGGAATGTCTGCCCCTCTGAGGCGTATGAGCGGTGATCAGTGGCGCCTGAGTGGTGCTGAGTGGACACTCAGCGGGTGTGGAGCGGTGGTCGAAGCGGATTGAACCAACGTGGAGCCCTGCTGAGTGTCGGCGTAAGCACCTCGGGGAATAGTTTACCGTCATTCATGTGTGGTTGGACGATGTACCAGCCCGACACATAATCATCAGAGTTCGCCCAATCCTTGCCCCAAAAAATGCTGACGCAGATACCCTTCTGCAGATTTCCTGGGGGACAATCAGAGCGTTGTTGGCCTCCCTGGTTCCAGCTTAGGTGTTTGATTTTGCTTGGGATTGGGGCGAAGCTCGATTGATCATGAAGACTGGGTACTCCCAGTCTTCAGGCATACCTCTCCCACCTTCTCTTCTCTTAGTGAATTTAAGAGAGGAAGTCCCCGGGGGGTAGCTGCAACGGGTGCGAAAGGATGGTCGGATCGGCATGTAGCCCCTTTGGTTCAGCGGCTCAAGAGGCTTGGGGGCAGCGTCGGTGCCTGGCCCGAGAGCCATGGCCTTGGCGGAGGGCATTGATACCCGGGAAGGGGTGTGGACTCTGCCGACCAGGTGCCATGCCAATTTGGGAGCTGGCTTGCTCGTTCGGGAGGCAAGTTCTCGAGGCTCACGCGGGCGGACACGATCCCTGATCTTCGCACCATGCTCCACAATCCCCTTTGAGAGATCATGGGCGGCCTGAAGGTTGATCCACAGCTCTGGGCGCCACAGGGCACACCACACGTCACGATCTTGCCTCGTGACTTCATGCGGCCCGGTTCGACCCAGAGGGTGACTTGATAGCCCTTCTTCTCCCATGTCTGGTCGTCTGAGAGGCGCTTGTGCGGCATTCACGAGTTTCACGTGCTGCGCCGGGCTGAACAGGGGAGGCCTCCAACTTAGAAGCATCCTGTTGTCAATTGCCTAAATGCTGGCAATGAGGCTTAATAATTTGCTGGCAAGGCTAAGCACCGATGCACCCCGCCATCGGGCTACGGCGAGGCGCCAGTCTTCGCCAAAAGATACCTCAAACCTTGGGCCCACGATGTCGTCTCCCGCTGTCATGGCTGCTTCATCTGGAGGATCGTCCTGGCCGTCTCCGACGTCACGTCCGCGACCAGCTTGACGGTGGTGTCGTAGGCCGGCTGCCCGAGCACGCGCAGCATCCGCCGCAGCTGCAGCGCCGCCATCTCGGTCCGCGCGGTCTCCGCGCCGATCAGCCAGATCAGCGCGATCACCTCGCTCGGGATCCGGCCCCCCAGCTCCGTCTCGAGGGCGGCGATCGCGGCCACGATGGCGCTCCGGCGCCACGGATAGGCGGCGCCGCAAGCATGGCAGTGGGTCGGCACTGGGATCCGGCGTGTCGCGACGACGCCGTGCACCCGACAGCGACCCCGGATCGGCGCGTCGCAAGTCGGACAGGCCATGATCGTCTTCTCACCACAGCAGGGACAACGCGGCTTGGTGAGATGCGGGTTGGTTCTGGCGGACGGCGTGATCTGGTGACCGTTCAGGCAAACCTGCTGGACGTCGTAGCCGCTGCTAGACACCTCCGGTCCCTACCCTCCCCTGTGTCCGGAAAGAGAAATTTCCGGACACATGAGAGATAAGGGAGCCCGGCCCTGCCCCGCAACGACGCCAGTCTCACGTGGTCGAAATGCTCGCGAGCACCGCATCGCCGGCCCTCGCCACCTCACTCCGGCTGGCTCACTCCGCTTGGCGCTGGGTCGGAGATCGTAGGAGACCCATTCGCAATCGAGGACTCGCCCCCCCCTCCTGCTGCCAAATTCAGCTCGCCCTAGCGCATCCGGTGATCTTCGAAGGAGCGGTTCACCGTCACAATCCAAGTGGCTCGCGCCCACGCGACTCGACAGAGTTGGGACTTTAGCGTCACCCCATATTCGGGCCGTTGTCCACAGACAGGCACTTTATCCAGGGGACTTTGGCGTCGCGGAGCCGGGACTTTAGGCGCACGCGACTTCAGGGCCACGGATTGTCTGAAGCTTGCTCTGGCCGTCTATCCGGAGGCGAACGTCAGCGTCACGCAAGCCGGCCTCACCTGCATCCGTCAGCGCCGGCGGTGCCAAAAGCGGAAGCCAGACGGTTGGGAATTGGCTGACGCTAAAGTCCCAAGGCGTGACATGGATCCCCACGGCTCCCAGCCGCTCCAGCCGAAACATGCCTTTGCGCGTCAGCTTCAGACAGGTGAGGAGCGAAGCGACAGGGACCGCCGCGCCATCGAAGCTGCCATTCAGTACATGGCCGACGAGGACGCGTCCTTAGTGATGAGCTGCGCGGAGTAGGAAGCTGAGCAGCCGAGGTCATTGCCGGCAGCACGGCAACACGGCAACACGGCATGATGGCAATTAGCGGCCAAAGCGTCCCGTGGGTTCCGAAGCCACGTGGCGACTGGAAATTCGTCATCTGGTCACAGGCGAGCCGGGCACAGGCACCCGCCAGTTTTATCAGCATCAGGGCTGTGGATCCTTCTTGGCGGCTCGCTGGTTTCCGCAAAGGCCGACAGCGTCCGTCGCTGGCATCGCATTTGCCATCATTATTGCTGGCAATGCGGCAAGCACGGAATTTTGGCAATGCGGCAATATGGCAGCCGCGTCTCCGACTTCTCGACAAAAAATTCTCGATCCCCGCGCCCGTGATAGACGCTCAGGTCCCTACGTACGGAAAAACCCGGAAAGACGGAAACCGCTGATCCGGCTTAAGGATCTGTCCATGGCTTCCGATTTCGAACTGCCTGGGGAGGCACCGGCACCAGCCTCGGGCATCTATGAACTCCTGAACGTGCTTGGGGCGTTTACCGGCACGCGGACCGTTCGGACTGAAGGCGAACCACTCCCGCCCACGCCCATCGGCTGGTCCTGGCGTCGTACGACGGACACTGCTGGAGGCGCAGCAATCATCCGCGAGCTGGAGCGGTTGCTGCTATCACGAGGATCGCCGGGTCAGGGCTAACCCAAGGGTCGAGACACTGGTCCGCCCTGCCCCTGCGCAAGCCTTGCAGGGAACCTGGGTTCCTCCCACGACATCAATGGCCGCGCAGTCCCAATCCCCGGAGCTTTAGCCTTACTTGGCCGCACCGCGAGCGGGGCGTCATCTTGCAGCCATCCAAGCCGGCGGTCGCCGCTCGCGGGTAGGCGTCACCAGAGTCCACACCACCCCTGCCCCAGCGCTACCCACGAGGAGAGGGGATGAGACGGATCCTCACAGCGTGGAGGCTGAGCGGATGTGTACTCCCGAACCCTGGAGCTGCACGGGTGCGCTCTCACTCTCCAAGGGCTCACGCTCACCCGGGGTTGCTTTCGGAGAGCTGCCGAATGCTGCTCTTCAACATTCCGACGCCCGCAGTCTGCGGGTGGAGCGGCATGTCCGCTGCTAGGGGTTGCGCCTGTCCGCAAGCGTTGGTCGAAGGTCGGCGCTCGCGGCCCGGATCGCCGCAGCCTTGGCAAGCACCTGCTCAGCCATTTGGCGACTACGGAGGGCTTCCACACGAAGGCGAGTGATCTCCTCCCGGACAGCAGCCACGTCCGGAATTGGCGCCGAGCGCACCGGCGCCAACGATTTCAGCTTGTCGATGAAGCGCAGCATCCCCAACCCGCCTAAGTGTTGCTACATAACAACCACTGCTTCCCCGAAAGAGAATCCATTGCAAATACCATCCAGGCTGCGCGAAGGCTTGATGCTCGCGAGATCGCAGTCGAACCGTTTGTCATGGCTTACTCAGATGATCGATGGCCGTGCTTGCCGAGGGATGCCGCAGAACACGTTACCTACCTGGAGCAGAACGCACCTGGAGAAGGAGCGATGCCCCAACATCGAAAGCAAGAGAGTGATCCGGCGCGTGTTACGGCATGCTTCTGGGGCGGCGTCGGGCTGCTCATCGTGGGACTGCCAGTTCGTCCCGTATGGCCTTCCATGGGGGTGGGCCGCCCTTGCAGCGAGTGCAGCCGGCTCTGCATTCGCTATCGCCAGGGACGGGAAATTGAGGCTCGGAGAGAAGGATCCAGAGAATGAGCCTCATCTAGGGTCGACCCGGGCCCCAATCTCATCGCGCCGCACCGCGGCCTGTGGGGCCGGATGTCCCGGTCCAACAGCAGCGGTCTGCGAACGCAAACATCTGCTTCGGCATCAACAGAGGCACGGCCGTCGGGCAGCTGATCGTCACGATCTCCGGCCAGCGCCGATGTAGTAAGAAATCGGGATCTGCAGTCCTGCAGCTGCACGATAGGCCTCGGCACGCCGCGCAAGCACATGCCGCGCTCGGGCCTGCGTGGCAGTGTTCTGAGCAGCGATGGCGCTGGCCGTTACGGCCATGCCTCCCATACCGATGTTCCATAAGGCATCGGCATCCGGCACCATATAGAAGGCGCGGCAGGCCGTAACCGCCACCTCCATCAATCCAGCCGCCCGCAGGAGCTGGGCGAAGGCCTTCGGATCGGAGAACCGGAGAGTGTCATGGCCCTCGGGCACCGCTGGATGGGGCGGCAATTCCAGCTCGGCGATCGTCTCCCGGAACAGCCCCTGCACGCGCTGGCGGTCGGGGTGGTCCCACCAACTGAACGCAAGCATTCCTCCGGCGGCCAGCACGCGCACGCACTCCGCCAATGCCGCTTCCGGTTCAGGGAAGTGGCCCAGAGCGAAGTTGCAGAGCACGGCATCGAAGGCGCCGTCCGCAAACGGTAGTGCCAGGACATCAGCCACGTGGAACTCGATGTCCGGGTGGGTCTTCTGTGCCAAGGCGACCATCCCAGCGGAGACATCCACCCCAGTTGTGACCGCCCCGCGCTCCTTCGCGGCCGCTGCCGCCACCCCTGGCCCTGTGGCGACGTCCAGCACGCGCCTACCCGGAGTGATGCGCGCTGCTTCGACCAGCGGCATCACGGCAAAGCTCGTCAGGGGAGCGAAGTGCTCGGAGTAAGAGCCGGCGATCCGATCATGCGCCGAGCTCTCAAACGCCGTGAAGGCACGTGCATCGAGTGCCATCTTGCCGTCTCCCACACCGGGGCGGTCGCTCGCACGACCGGTAACTTCCATTTAAGTGATGGGGCTGGGCAGTCGGCATTCAATTGTGAGCGCGCGTTCTGCCTTTGTGAGCCATTTGCACGAAATGTGTTCCGCGGATTTCTGCTGGGAGACTTCGGAACAAATCAGGAATGCCAGCGGCGTTCTTGCGTCGGTCATCATCGACGCGAATGTGCTCGGCACGATCGGTCGATTTCACTCCATCCGATGGTGATCCCACTTGGGCCACGCAGCCCCACGAGGGTCTCCCGAGGTCGGCGGGTAGCGTGACCTAGAGGGATTCACAAAGCCACCGTGCTTCGCCTAGAATCCTGGCCCATGCCGACCGTCCGATTTACTTGGAACGCTCAGTTGGTCGATGTGCGACGCGAGGTGTGCCGCCGGGCACGCTGGGACAAAGCAGCGCGTGCTTGGGCGATGACCCCGTCAGAGGCAGAGGCTTTCGTGATTGCCGGCCACTTAAGGCTCGATCTTCTCAAGATGCATGCGGAGATCGCGGTCGATGATACCCGATGGTGTGTCGGCTTTGTGAGTGGTGCTCCGGAGCGGCTGTCGGCTTAACGGTCGACTCGCAGATCCTCGCCAACGGATATCCGCCGGTGACGATTGGCCTCGGCATGATGATGTGTAGTGCGGCGAGGCTTTGCCCTTGAGGCGCACCTCAAGCCGACCTTGAAGTCAGCCTGACAGTCGATCGAAATCCCGGTTTATAATTAAGATGTATTGAGTAGTGATAAGCGGATGAACGCTCGCTGTGGTTGTGTTTGTACGCTGAACGAAGTCCTGGGATAGGGAGTGGTTCGCTGAGTTGATGAGAGCACCAACTCCATCGTTGATGTCGGCCGACATAAGGCCGCACTCATACAGCCGATTACGATTGAGCCGACAGAGTTGGAGATACTCGGCGAAATACGGCGAATGAGCATCGGTGTCTGAGGGCACGCTGGGACAAGGGAACACGTCCCTGGGTTATGAACGGCGCGGAGTAGGAGGCTGAGCAGCCGAGGTATTGCCGGCAACCCGGCAACCCGGCAACCCGGCAAAATGGCAATTAGCGGCCAAAGCGTCCAATGGGTTCCGAAGCCACGTGGCGACTGGATTCGTCATCTGGTCACAGGCGAGCCGGGCACAGGCACCCGCCAGTTTCATCAGCATCGGGACTGTGGATCCTTCTTGGCGGCTCGCTGGTTTCCGCAAGGGCCGACAGCGTCCGTCGTTGGCATCGCATTTGCCGTTCATTTTTGCTGGCAATGCGGCAATCTGGCCGCCACTCCTCCGACTTCTCGACAATAGATTCTCGATCCCCGAGCCCGTGATACGCGCTCAGGTCCCTACGTACGGACAACCCGGAAAAACGGAAACCGCTGATCGGCTTAAAGATCTGTCCATGGTTTCCGATCTCGAACTGCCTGGCGGGGCACCGGTACCGGCCTCAGGCATCTATGAACTCCTGAACGTGCTTGGGGCGTTTACCAGTACGCGGACCGTTTGGACTGAAGGCGAACCACTCCCACCCACCCCCATGGCTAATCCTGGCGGCGCACCACGGCCGCTGCGGGGGAGTGACATTTAGGAAGTCGAGCGGTGGTCGTGGGGTTAACCGACCGCAGTCAGTCGAGCATGGGCGGTTGGGCGAGGTGGTCGAGGTATGGGAGTTGGCTTGCTGGGTGCAGACTTCGTCCCGGCACTACACAATTGTAGCCATCTACTGAGTACAAGGACTCTTCGCATGGGCGTTCGGATCTCAATCCGACTTGACGACGACGTGCATGCCGAACTTGAGGCTCAAGCCCAGTCGCGCGGGATGGGCTTGGCGGCCCTACTACGTGATCTCGCGACGGAAGCGGCACGGGCGGCGTGGCGAGAGCGCATCCGTCAGGCCAGTGCGATCGTCGCCGCGCACGCTGCAGCCCATCCCGAGGGAAAGGCCTTCTATGAGGGCTGGGGTATGCCGCGCGCTGATGCCGGTTGAGGGTGCGCCGTTCAGCCCACGGGCTGGCCAGATCGTGCTTGCCGACTGGCCCGGCGATGCGCGGGCCAAGGAGCCCAACAAGCGGCGGCTGAGCGGTCGAGCTGGGTTGGCGGCTTCAGTGGTAGTCCACAACCCCAGCTCGCAGATCACTCAGTGCGCCGACAGCAACTAGATAGTCCAACCGTGGGGTTAACCGACCGCAGTCAGGCGAGCGATTGGCGGCTGGGCGGGGTAAAGCGTCACCCCCGCATCGCTGACGCTGAGTCGCGCTTCGGGGTAGGCGGCAGCGGCGGCGCCAAGTGCTTCCAGAAAGCTAGGTTTGAAGTGCTTGATCGCCTTGAATCCTGCCCCGAACTGGGCATGAATGGCCGGCCAGGATATAGGAGTTGGCTTACTGAGTTGATGACAGCGCCAAGCCAGCCATACATAGATGTCTAGCGACATACTCCGATCCCGGAGTTGCCTTATGGCTGCCTCGAGCAGTGGGACTGGATGGTCCCGCAGAGCCTTCCAGAAGGTTTCATCAAGGACCACCCGCTCTTCCCAAAGCGAGCCCTGATCGCCTTCCGGCACCTTGAATCTCAGTCCTGATGTGACGATTGCTCCGCGTGCCCAACCTTCCTGCGCTTCGTTTTCCCAGAAGAATTTCAAGGTGCAGGCCGATATCCGTGCGGCTTGCTCCCGTAGGCCACGGGCGGTCTCGCCGCCTATAGAAAGCCCCATCCGCTCCATCCAGTCTCGCATAGAGCGCCCGAGGGCTACCTCTCGACTGCCCGTTCGCACGGCCTGGGTTTGTAGGTAGAGCAGGATCATCCGGGCGCGGGCTCCATAGGGCACACCATACGTCACGATCTTGCCTCGCGACTTCATGCGACCTGGTTCGACCCAGAGGGTGACTTGATGGCCCTTCTTCTCCCATGTCTGGTCGTCTGAGAGGCGCTTGTGCGGCAGGCTAGTTAGGCAGAACCCAGTGTAGCTGATGCCGATCCGCTGGCTTTCGTCAGCCATCACTTCCGCAGCGATGTCGACGAAAGGTCGTTGTCTTTCTGGGACCATTTCCCGAGCACGTTCGCGGCCGTGAAGAAGCACTAGCTGATGCAGCCTATTGGCTGTCTCGTCGCGATCCACGTCGCCCTCATGAGCAATAGTCCAGGCAACCTGCCCGGCAGAAATAGCTGGTGTCAACTGTGGGGTTAACCGACCGAGCTATTTGAAGACTAGTAGGTCTTACTAGTAGTTTGGCCGGTTCTCCCCACGGGAAAACATGGAGTCGCGCCGGTTCTCCCCACAGCTGAGGCCGGTTAACCCCACGGGGTAATTCTCCTGCGTGAGGACGACTCGGGAAAGCATTCGACGGTCGGTTAACCCACACGCCCGAGTCGCTTGTTTGATTCGAGATTGGTGCCTAGTTCCTCACGATGCCGAGGAATTGCCAGCAACGCGGCAACTCGCAGCATGCACGAGTTTCACCTGCCGCGCCGAGCTGAACAGGGGCGGACGCCCATCCAGGAGCATCTTATTGCCGCAGGCAGCGATCATTTATCTGCAGTCCGAGGCGCTGCGCACAGGCAGCCGTGATATCGAGCTCGGAGGGAGCCTGCGGGCCTTCCTCGGGCGCCTGGAACTGCCGGTAGGTGGCAAGACGACCAAACTCGTCCGCGAGGAGGCCGATCGCATCAGTCGGTGCCGCCTGACCTTCCATGCCAAGCGGCAGGGGGAAGCCTGCTGGTGAACCAGAACATCGTGGATGTGGCGATGTTCGTCGACGACCCTGGGGCGGCTGGGCAGGGCACACTGTTCGTCGAGACCGCCCGGTTGAGCGAAACCTTCTTCCAGCAGCTCAAGAAGCACGCCGTCCCGCTCGATGAGGCCGCGATCCGCCACATACGCACCTCCTCAATGGCGCTCGAAGTGTACTGTTGGCTCGCCTACCGGTTGCACTCCCTCGTTGCGCCGAAGCCGATCACCTGGGCGGCGCTGGCTGGCCAGTTTGGCGCGGGCATCAGGCTGCGGAAGCATTTCAAGCCGGCCTTCGTCGAAAGCCTGGCCCTGGCGGTGTATCGCGACGCTCGGGTCGAGATCACAGAAACAGGGGTGCTGCTGCAGCCCTCGCCACCGCCGGTTCGCAAGCTCCTGAAACAGGGGTAGGCCAGGACGGCAAAGTTCACGTACGTAATATCGTTAGGCGATGCAGCGCTCGCCGTTGCGGACGATCCTGGTGGCCGAGCATCCAACTAGCGTGCCTGGGTAATGAGCTGCGCGGAGTTGGAAGCTGAACAGCCGAGGCCATTGCCGGCATCATGGCAATGAGCACCCAAAGTGTCCCGTGGGTTCCGAAGCCACATGGCGATTGGAATTCGTCATCTGGTCACAGGCGAACCGTGTGGAGATGTAAGTGCTGTTTTCCGGCGACCCTCTCTGGTTCAGGTCTGCCTCAACGTCGTGATCACGCCCGGCTCGGGCGCGTCGTTTCGGCCTGATTGGGCGCTGGGTTATCGGTCTCTCTTTTACCGCCGCATTGCCGCCTTGCCATGATGCTGCATTGCCAGCAAAAGGAGCCAACATTGCACGTCAGTTCGGCAGAAATTCGGGAGCAAACCTTGGCCGCGGCCTTTAGAGCGTCGGCAGCCCGCCGATAGCCGATTTCATGGACACAGGGCGCTCTATGTAAGCGCCGGCCACCTTTGCGGCCTGTTCACGGGCACAGCAGCTGCCTTCGAACCAGCTCAATTGAGATTGCGGCTCGCAAATGCGTCAAATATGCTCACTTGCATGGTGGGATTGCAAAATGACTTACTAACACCGGCACAGTGCAGAATGGCACGGGCTGGGCTCGGCTTGTCTATCACTGAGGCCTCGAAGGCGTCGCTCGTGAGCCGCGCCACAATTACGCGCTTCGAGAACGGGAACGACATCAAGCCGGTGCTCCGATCGGCGCTGCGTGCCGCGTTCGAGCGCCTTGGGGCAGTGATTACAGAAAGCGGAGTCGAGATCACGCAGAAGCGGGGGAGGGAGGGGGCATGACGGAGGAGACCGATCAAGGCGATTTCCTCGCCGGCCTCAAGCTGCCCCGCACTGCGGCGAGGATTCTGAAATTCGCGCACGAGATCCAGGACGCTCGACCGGAAAGGCCCGACTACCTGCATAGTGTTCTCTGCCAGGTAGGTCTGCCGCGCAGTGAGACGAAAGCTTTAACGTTCGAACGGACCAACGGGAACGCCTCGCTGCTCATTGAGGCGGGAAAGTTGTGGAACGGGACGACATGGATGCAGCAGCCGCTGCCGTGCGGCACGCGGCCTCGCCTTGCTCTTGTGCATGTCAGCAGCGAGGCGGTCAGGTCTCAATCGCCGGTAGTCGAGATTGGAGGCTCTGTTAGGGAGTTCCTGATCCGCCTCGGAGTGGATACAGGCGGGCGGGAATACGCAACATTTACCAAGCAGATGCGCGCGTTATCAGCTTGCCGGATGAGTCTAGGGTTCGGAACCGAGACAATCGATGCCAAGCCGATTGAGCGCTTCAACGCATGGACCGATGCTGAGGGCGACCGCCATAGCCCTGGCGTAATCGAGCTGACCCCAAAGTTTTTTGCTTCGCTGACCGAGTTCGCTGTTCCGCTGGATGCACGCGCCCTGGCAGCGCTGAAGCACAGCGCTTTGGCGCTCGATGTCTATACCTGGCTCGCGCACCGCTTGCTGAGGGTGAAGCGTGTAACCGGCGAGCGGGTAACGTGGAAGAACCTGCGTGATCAGTTCGGGCAGGAGTATGCTGACCCAAAGAACTTCAAGCGTAAGATGGTCGCCACCCTGCGCTCAGTCCTCGCCGTCTACCCCGACGCGCGGATCGAGCCAGTGCTAGGCGGCTTGATCCTCCTCCCATCTCAGCCGCCAGTGCCCAAGATCGCGCACCAGATCATCACCAAAGAGATCGGGAAGTAGCGTTCGGGCATTTGGTACCCCCGTGGTCGGCCGGGCTACAACCACACGGCAGTCGTTCGGGCATTTGGTACCCCTCGGCCGGATTCCTTCAACTTACCCTCTATCAGGGGTCCGACACGTGGCCTGCGCCTTTCGGGCATTTGGTACCCCTGAGCCTGTCCAGCACAGGAAGGGCGTAGCGGGGCCGAAGCCGAGCTGGCCCCCTGTGGATCGGGAAAGCTATCCACGGGTGGTTGGTACCCAGCATTCGGGCATTTGGTACCCCAGATTTCGGGCAGATGGCACCCGTTCGGTTCGGGCATTCGGCACCCCCTAAACCGATAGCTACTTCCTCTAGACTCCCTTTAGCCTTTTCCGATGATGGCGACCGAGGATGTGGATCCTTTCCGCCGACGGCGAAGGACGGCCACATTTGGCCCGCAGAGCATCGCGCCGCTTGAGGAAGCGGAAGGATACGGATCTAGCGGTCACGGGGTTGGGATGGCACCAGACCCACGGGTACGTGACATGTTTCGGAGGCTTGATAAAAGACGAACGTGAATACACGCGCAGAGACCCGATTCGATGGCGAAAGGCCGACCCAGCACATCATCCAGGTCGTCACGTTTCCAGTCGGACCGAAAGGTCCGCTCGCCGCCGCTGATTGCGCAGGCTCCCAAAGAAGGTAGAGCCGGTAAGCACCCTTCTTCTCCGGACGCAGAGATCTGCGCCGCCGGAGAGGAATCACAACTCGAATTCCAGCGAATATTCGGTGTTAACCTGAGGTCTGCCCGACTAAAATCGGGCCTAAAGCAATCTGAAGTTGCCATAATCACCGGACTCACTCAGCAGTATCTGTCGTTGATTGAGGCTGGACAACAAAACCTCACGATAAGAACCATGGCTATTCTTGCGAAAGTTGTCGACCACGATTTGCTCGACCTTCTCAAAAAGGTGGTCGACACACCGCCGAAGCCCGAGTAGCCACACCCAACCTTTCGCTTGCCGAGTGTCGACGCACATGTTTTAACATGTGGTTATGGCCGAGGACACTCATCCTTCAGCGCGTGAAGAGCAAGCCCGGCGGCTCGCCGAGACGCTGCGCCGCCAGCTCGGACCCACTCTTTGCGGGCTCCTGCAAGCGCCTGAGGTGGTCGAGTTGATGCTGAATGCGGACGGCCAGGTGTGGGCAGACCGGCTGGGCAGAGACATGGAGCCCGTCACCCAGATGGCTCCTGCAGCCGCGGAATCGCTGATTGCGACCGTAGCCAGTACGATCCGCAGCACGGTCACGCGCGACAACCCCATTCTCGAGTGCGAGCTCCCGTTGGCAGCGCCGTTCAGTGGCGCACGGTTCGAGGCCGTCATTCCGCCGAACGTCTCACCGGGCCCGGTCTTTACCATCCGACGGAAGGCCTCCGCAGTTTTCACCCTGGACCAGTATGTGGCGGCCGGCATCATGACGCCGAGCCAGTGCGCCGCGATCAAGCGGGCTGTCCGGGAGCGCCTAAATATCC